>Ga0172379_10000108_pt1 | contig 213996 bp, 167 predicted proteins | sample GrowelOW334metaG_FD_119756 | JGI IMG/M metagenome (GOLD analysis project Ga0172379, IMG submission 119756) | Groundwater microbial communities from an aquifer near a municipal landfill in Southern Ontario, Canada - Groundwater well OW334 metaG | ecosystem: Environmental > Aquatic > Deep...
CGAAGTTTCCACTACACAAGATAGACATCAGTACAACGAATCGCATGAAGTCTTCCTTTGGCTAAAACAAAAATAAAAAAAAGTTCTTGAAAAATTTGGAATTTAACACAGTACCTCACGACCTAAGGGAGTAAATGCCGACAGGCAGAGGGGTACAAGAACACAAACACCATTGCTTTTGTGTTATGTATTTATCTACTGCCCTCCAAAAGACTTAATTCCTACTATTATTACAATAGAAAGACTATTTACCTACATTCGTTGGTGTTTTGTAACTTATTGATTAAATATTTGTTAATGTATAGAACAATAGATAACTTGCCGGTCTTAAAATTTGCTGCCAAAACCGGAAAAGGGTTTTTTCTAAAAATGTTAGATACCAGCGAGTTCAAAGAAAATAAACTATAAATTAGGATTATGAAAAATTTTCTGTCAGCAAAATATTTGGTAACGGTTTGGATGCTTTTGCTTAATGTAACCCTTCTTTTAGGTCAACAGAAAAGTATTCCTGTCGGTTATTACAATGGAACCGAAACTCTTTCAGGAGCACCGTTAAAAACAGCATTATACAACATTATAAAAGGACATACTATTATATCCTATACTGGGTTATGGAATGCCTATAAAACCACCGACAACTTAGTAATTCAAGGAACCACTTACGTATTCGATATGTATTCTGTCAAGAGCGATAGTACTTCCGCTTATTCATATACCTTCACTACCGATCAGTGTGGCAATTATTCAGGCGAAGGTGATTGCTATAATCGCGAGCACTCATTCCCAAAAAGTTGGTTTAATGATGCATCCCCAATGTACTCCGATTTATTTCATATTGTACCCACCGATGGATATGTTAATGGACGCCGCGGCAATTTTCCCTTTGGTGAAGTAACTTCACCAACCTGGACATCAACCAATGGAAGCAAATTGGGAAGTTGTTCCTATCCCGGTTACACCGGTACTGTATTTGAACCCATTGATGAATATAAAGGTGATTTTGCTCGGATTTATTTTTATATGGCAACCCGTTATGAAAATGTTATTGCCGGTTGGCCCGGTTCCGACATGACCAACAGTACCAGTTTTCCTTGTTTTTCAACCTGGGCTCTAAATATGCTTATTGAATGGAACAATGAAGACCCAATTAGTACAAAAGAAATTAACAGAAATGAATCTGCCTATTTATTGCAACACAACAGGAACCCTTTTGTTGATCATCCTGAATTTGTAGCCAAAATATGGGGAGGAAACAGTCCAAGTTTAATTACCGATATTGTTACCCAACCTGCTGTTCCAAACACTACCGATGTTGTTATGGTTTCAGCCACTATTACTGATGCCGAAGGAATTGGTTCGGTGGTTTTAAAATGGGGAACCAATTCAGGTAGCTTAAGTAATTCTATTAACATGACTACCTCTGGCAGCAATATTTATACTACTCAAACCGCCATTCCTGCCCAAATTGCCAATATCACTGTTTTTTATAAAATTGAGGTAACCGATACGCAGGCAAGTGTTACTTCCAGCACTACCAAATCGTACACCGTTGTACCATCAGATGTTACAGCACCTGAATTGGGATTCAACATTTCAAACATGGCCACAAACATCGATATCAATACACAGATAGTAATTAGCAGCAACGAATCGCTATTTACCAATATAGCCGGTGATATTACGGAAACTTACTTGAATGATAACCTTCATTGTACCGTTGAATCGGGTACAGGAATTGAGGTGCCTTTTCAAGCAACCATCGATAATACAAAAACACAGATTACAGTTTCATTTTCATCGCCTCTTGCTTATCAAACGGTGTATTATTTTGAGATACCCGGTTCAGTTTTTGAAGATGCGTCAGGAAATGAGACGAATAAATATACCCTTTCGTTTACAACCGAGGTTATACCTGATGCTCAAGCACCCATACTTACCATTACTCCACCAAATCATGCTACCAATGTTGAACTGAATGCAACCATAAAAATCAATTCGAACGAACCGTTGCTGACTAAAACCGGTGAGATAATTAACGAAATGTATCTTAAAACAGTTATTGATTTAAAACTTTACGATGTTAATGGAACAAACCTTTCATATAATGCCGGAATAAGCAACAACAACCAATTGATAACCATTTGGCCATCGGAATCGTTTACTAATGAAATTACCTATTTTGCCAAATTAAATACAAATGCTTTTGCTGATATATCAGGTAATTTAACTGATTCCATTCAAACATCGTTCACTACCAAATCGTTGAATGATACAAAGGCTCCCGCATTTATTGCAGGTTTTCCAAAAACTGATACGATAACCTCCCATTCCTTTAATTTAATCGTGTCGATGGACGAACCGGGAACGATTTTTTATGAGTTAAAATTAAAAACTGAATCAGCGCCTACCATCCAGCAATTATTGGAATCAGCTACCATTGAACTATTGGAAGGTTATGATGCCGATACTATTTCATTTGAAGGATTAACTGAAAATACCGCTTATTCGGTGTATTTATTAACACAGGACAAACAGGCAATCCCAAATACTGCCTTATTTGCCTTAAAGCAAAATATAACCACCTTGGGAATAGCACCGTTGGTGTTGGTTGAACCAGAAAATCAAATGATTTGCAAAGGAAATGAGGTGCTTTTTGTAACGTCAGTTTCGGGAACTGAACCCTTAGCCTATCAATGGTATTTTGGTGAAACCCTTTTGCAAGATGCCATAGACGATACCTTGAGAATATCAACTACCCTTGATAACAATGCAGGTTTATACTTTTGTAAAATAAGTAATAATTGGGGTTTTGTTTTATCGCAAAATGCTGAATTAACCTTTATTGCTGATGTGTTTGCTGGAATCGATAATCAGGTATCGGTAAAAACTACAGCTTTAGAAATGGATCTTTTTGAATTGCTTCTCAACAACCCGGAGGCTGGAGGCGAATGGATTGATCTGGATTTTTCACAAGCATTAAATGGTTCCGTTTTTAGCCCAAATAAGGCGGATGCCGGTATTTACCGTTTTAATTATATTGTTACCAATGAATGTACTACCGATAATGCAACGGTTACGGTTACAGTTGAAAGTCCAGATGCTATTCATGCAACGGGTTTGGAAGGATTGATGGTTTACCCCAATCCAAGTAAAGGTGTTTTTTATATTCAAATACCCAATTCATTGACTAATCATTCATTGCATATTTTTAGCCCGCAAGGAACTTTATTGAAACAAATGCAAATGGAAAAACTTTCAGGAAAAACAACTCTTGATTTATCGGAATTTGGAAAAGGGATTTATTACATAAAAATAAGTGCTGCCTCTAAAGTAATTGTAAAGAAGCTTGTAATTGATTAAATCAAATAACTATAATCGGCAGGAATAGTAATCGTTACAAGGCTACCTTTTGATTCTTCGGGAGAACCTTTGTCGCTATATTGAATGGTAATTTTGTTGCTATTAAAAGAATTAAAATAAGCAATTACCTGTTCTATCATCAGCATGTTTTTTGTAAAGGACGATTCCGATTTTTCCAGATCACGAAATACCCCATCATCGGCTATCTGTATATAAATATTTTGATTTTCATCCATGTCAACCATAATTTGGATGGTTCCCGGAATATTCTTCACCAGAACCCCCTTTTTTAGGGCACTTTCAACAAAACTAAATACTATGAGTTTGGGAACTTTCACCGATTTGTTTATTCCCGGTGACACAATGAAATCATAGGTAAACTTTTCTTTAAAGCGGAACTTTTCGAGTACCATATAATTTTTAACATAATCCAATTCTTCCTCAAGAGACCGAGAAAACTCATCGAGAGAAACAATTGCTTCGCGCAAAAATTTTGAGAACAAACCCAGATTGTTGTAGGCTGTTTTTCGGTCTTCGGTGTTAATGGAGAAAGCTATGGAATTTAAGGCATTGAAAAGAAAATGCGGATCGAGTTGATTGCGGATCAAATCAAGTTGCATTTTATAAAATTTTTCGTTTGTATATTTAATGTGCTGAAGTTGAATGTGATGCAAACGTAAAAATAACCAATAGGCAAATAGAAAAGTGAAAATTGAAAGAGCATACAACACAAACCGGAACCAATAGAATTGATTTTCAGAATAATATATTAAAAACTGATGGTGTTCATTTTGAATGGAAAGAAAATTTGGCAGTCCTTTTCTATTTTTTATCGAAAAATGTATTTTTTCGATGCTCAATTCAGGAATATCAATTACTACCGGATGACTGAAATCGTTTCTTAAAATAGTTAACCGATTGCTTTGAACAACCATAACTTCGTCAATTCCATTTTCATCAATATCGAAATAGGCTACCTGATTTATCATTCCTTTAAGATCGATGCGATCGGCAACGGTACCATCCTCTAGATATTGAATTACCCAACCATCGCGATGAAAAGCCAATATTTTTGACCAATCGGAACGAGCCGGATCAAAAATAAAATTGCTTTCAGTTACCATATTTTGAGAAATTAATTCTCCTGATTGTTTCAGTAGTTGAATACGGGCTTTTCCATTTTCGCTTAACGACCAGCTTAACGACACAATGAAGTTTCCATCAGGCGATTCCCAAGGAAAAACACTACTGATACTCATACGGCTTTCGTATAGCAATGGATGGGAATAATAGCTTAAATCGGAATTCAATACAATGGAAGCTGAATTCAATGGTTGTTTTCGAGATGGGTATCCTTGATTGGTGCTATTGAATGTAGATAGAAATATTTCAGGGCTTCCATCTTTATTAATATCGTATAAAATGGGGCTTCCTACCAGTTGCATTTCAATTTCGGGCGATTGCTTCATTTTTTTATTATGACAATCGTAAGCAAATACGCTCCTTGGCTGTTCGCTAAACCGACTATTGATGGTGAAAACCACTTCTTTAAAACCATCGTTATTCAAATCGGCCACTCCCCCGCTATGTATTACCAAATGGCTGTTTCCATCACTTTCATTAATTTTACATACCGGTATTTTCTCAAGTTCAAAGGCACCTATATTCAAAGGAATCAAACAATAAAGGTAAACCCAATCGTTAGTTTTCGAAAACACATAAACTTCATTCAAGCTATCAAGGTTGCAATCGCCCCAAATGAATTCGAAATATTCAACTACTTCTCCTTCAAGATACCACGCGTTTTGAAACACCCCATCGGAGTTATACAGATTAATAACCGGCTGCCTACTGTCCGATAAATGGTAGTAAATTATTTCTTCTGAATTTCCATCACCATCAATATCCTTATATAGGTTTTTTTGGCCATCGGCAAGAATTTGGCTGGTATCACTCATTAACCGGCCTACATACTTTTCAGTAGCGTTTGGTTGAAAAAGATATCCTACAATTGCTCCAATAGAACCTAGCAACAAATAAACCAGCCAGTTTTTTTTTGAATATTTTCTCAAAGGTATCGGGTTTTATCGAATTCAAATGTAATCATTTGCTTTACAGCTGCCAATTTGGGTTTTTACTTTGTATAACTCGATGCTAAATAAACCAATGCCATTTTTTATTTACACTATAATAGAATTCTGCCTGTGAACCAAAACCCTTATAAAAACGGGCAATCCCTTCATTTATACTTCCTTCAAAATCGAGTAATAAAGGTTTTCCACTTTTACTCCTTATTATCTCATCAACAATTTTAAACATGGCCCGGGTATCTTTTCCTTGTTGGGTTGATGCAGAAAACAAATAAATGATCCTATTTTTGAATTGCACCAAACAAACAGCACCCAAAAGCTCTCTTTTTTCGTTTTCAATTCCTATCAATTCGGCGTATTTATTTTGAAATAAAAAATCAATAAGTTTTTTAAGAATTCCCTGTTGTTTTTCATTCATTAAAAAACCTATTTCATTCAACATCAATTTAATATATTCATCCGAAGTTAAGTTTTTAGTTATTGAGAATCCTAGTTTATTGGCTTTTTTAATATTGCGTTGAGTATTTTCATTGAACCTTTGGTATAATGTGGAATAATCATCATTTAAGGGCATTACATAATTAGGTCGTTGAGTGGCCTTTGGTAAACCAATGGTATTCATGCTATTGAAAGAAACTTCGTATCGAAAAAACAGGTTAGGAATTGCTGCTACAAAATCGGATACCTTATATAATTCAGGTTCCTTGCCAAAAATACCCAATTGTTGGGCAAACCATGGATGATAACTATATTTTATTCCGAACTTTTGTTTCCAGGGCAATGGCATTACGGCTTCATAATTATTTAAAACCAAAGCATCCCAATTTTGGCAAACCAAATCGAGATACCAACTCATTCCATAGATACGCCCATTAGGAGCCTCAATAACACAGCCATCCCACAGATTCTTATCAATATCGGCTTGCTTTAAATAGGTAATTGCCATGGTGCAAAAATAGGGTTATCTCTCAAGATACAACGAATCACTATGCTAAAACTTTAAACTCCCGCTAAGCTGCAATAATTGAATTTCAGCAATTTTTGCGTAATACTGGGCGTACAAGAGCCGGCTTTCGGCATCAAATTCTTTTCGTTGTATTTCCCTAAAATCAATTTCATTAATGGCACCCCGTTGATACAACTCAATAGCAAAATGCAGGTTTTTGCGGGCATTGCCCATATTTTCGGTTTCAAGTTTTATTTGCTTTAAGGCACTTATGTAATTGTTATAGGTTTGGTACCATTGTAGTTTTATGGAGTTCCATTCACTTTCCTCCTCCAATTGTGCCGTTTGATACTCTACCTTGGCAATTTGCCGTTTCCTACTGTCGTTAAAACCGTTAAACAAGGAATAACTAAGTTTTAAACCGGCTGTTGGTCCTACATTTTGAGTCCAATCAATCTGCCCTGTAGAATAGCGGGAATGGTAATAATCGTAATCGGCAAACAAATCTAAGGTTGGTAAAAAATTACTGGTAGTTTGGTCCAATTCAAGCTTTTTTATTTGTACCCTATTTTTTGCCAGCAATAAATTACGGTTCTCATTCTCCATTTGTCTTTCCAAATCAGAATAATTGAGTTCAGGAAACCTATTCATTTCCATTGGAACAGCAAATTGGATTTCAGGTGAACGTCCCAGCCAGTGGTTTATATCAGCCTTTAAATTAGCAATTCGGGTTTCCTGTTTTATAAAAAGTGAACTGTCGTTGCTCAAATCAATACTGGCTTGTATCCGGTCAATTTCAGAGGCTGCGCCCAAACGGTATTTCTTGTCGGCCAATTCAAACCGAAACTTACTTATACCCATGGTGTATTGCAGCACCTGCGCAAGCTTCTGTTCCTGCATCAACGCATAATAAAACGATGCCAACTGCACGTAAACCGATTCAATTTCAAGTTGCAACCCTAGGGTTCCCATTTTTTCCATTTCGTTCAACCGGTCTTTGGTAACAAACATTTTAGTACCGTCAAAAAGAGTCCAGTTCATTAAAACATAAGCATCTATGGAATTCGTTTTTCTACCGTCAAACACAGTTTCAGTATTGTCGGAATTAACTGTTTTACCATCTAAAACCGAATTATTCGAAATAACGCCAATTCCCATAGTTGGAAGGAAACCTGCATTACCATAAGTATTGTTCAATTTCAGTATTTCAACCGTATTTTTTGATATTAAAAGCCCATAATTATTTTCCAGCGCTTCCGAAAACAAAACCTCAAAGGAAACCGTATCGGTATTTTGAGCATTTAGCCCTAATGCAGAAAACAAAAACATCAGGCAAAAAAAGCTGCGTATTAGGGTATTATTGAATCGAATGATTGTTGAATTGACTGTTTTTTTCATAAAATTAACTATGAATCGCTTTATTTTTCGAAGTTAGATAGATATACAATGCTGGAATTACATATAATGTAAGCACCAACGAAAAAGTTAAACCCCCAATAATTACAATCCCCATGGGAATACGGCTGGTTGAAGCTCCACCTAAAGCTAAGGCAATAGGAACGGCACCCAACACGGTGGCAAGACTGGTCATTAAAATAGGCCGAAACCGACGGGTTGAAGCATCTACAATTGCCTCCCTGATGGGCAATCCATCGAGCTTGCGCTGATTGGCAAACTCAACAATGAGGATGCCATTTTTGGTAACAATTCCCACCAAAACAATAACCCCAATTTCGCTAAAAATATTCAATGTGCCTCCGTACCACCAGATAGAAATTACCGCTCCAGCTAATGCTAAAGGAACCGTAAGCATAATTATTAGAGGATCGGAAAAGCTCTCAAACTGGGCTGCCAATACAAGATATATTAGCACCAATGCAAGTAGAAACGCAAATATCAGGCTGCTCGAACTTTCGGCAAACTCCTTTGATACTCCGCCCAAAGTAGTGCTAAAGGTATCATCAAGCAGTTCCTCCGACAGTTGATCCATAGCCTCAATCCCCTGATTTAGGGAATATCCTTTGGCCAACCCTGCCGAAATAGTTGCCGAAACATAGCGGTTGTATCGGTACAATTGAGGTGGAGCACTTTCGTAACTCAGTTCCACTAAATTATCAAGCTGAATGGATTCGCCTTTGTTGTTTTTTACGGCTATCGAGGTTAGGTCAACAGGGTCGTTACGGTCGGAACGAATAGCCTGCCCAATAACCTGATACTGCTTCCCACCATGAATGAAGTATCCGTAACGCTGACCTCCAAAAAGTAATTGAATGGTTTCGGCAATATCTTTCATTGAAACACCCATTTCGCGGGCTTTATCCCGATTAATTTCAACCCGTAACTCCGGCTTATTAAATTTCAAATCAACATCTACCATCGAAAAGGCGGGATTCATTTGGGCTTTTTCCATAAATTTTGGAACTACCTCTTTCAATGCATCAAAATCAGGCGCCTGAATTATATATTGTACCGGAAACGAACTTCCCCTGCTGCTTCCAATAGTTTGTTCCTGAACAACAAACGACCGGGCAAAATTCATGTTTTTTACAATGGCTTGAAGTTCATCGGCTAGCTCTTGCTGACTTTTATCGCGCTCCGAAGCGGGAACCAATGTAATCCGGTTCATTCCACTATTTGTTGATGAGGCCGCTCCAAAACCAGGTGCTGTAATACTTAACAAGGCATCTTTTTCTGGAAGGGTATCTAAAATACCCGCAATCTGCATGATGTAAGCATCCATCTTTTCAAACGAAATTCCTTCAGGAGCCGTTGATGCAATACGTAATCGGCTCTTATCTTCCATGGGAGCCAATTCCGAAGGAATAGTACGTCCGATAAAAAAAATCACAAAAAGGGAAAAAAGCATGATGGCAACAGCAATCCATGGGCGTAAAATAAATTTCTTCAATGAAGCATGGTAATAATGTATCAGACCTTGGAAAAAAGGTTCTGTCTTTCGAAACAACCAGTTTTGCTTTTCGCGATGTTTTAAAATGCGTGAACTCATCATGGGTGTTAAGGTTAGCGATACCACTGCCGAAACTATTACCGAACCAGCCACCACAACCCCGAATTCACGGAACAACCTTCCGGTTAAACCGCTTAAAAAAATAATGGGCAAAAATACCGCTGCCAAAGTTATGGTGGTGGAAATAATAGCAAAAACAATTTCATTCGACCCCAAGTGTGCCGCCTTCATGGGGTGCATTCCTTTTTCCACTTTGGCGTAAATGTTTTCCATAACAACTATGGCATCATCAACCACAATACCAGTGGCCAACACAATACCCAGTAACGAAAGGATATTTATTGAAAACCCGGAAGCGTACATGATAAAAAAGGAGCTGATAAGCGAAATGGGAATAGCAATAAGTGGAATCATGGTGGTGCGCCAGTCGCGTAGGAACATGAAAATTACCAAAGCCACCAAAATAAAAGCCAATAAAATGGTTTCCTCAACCTCGGTAATTGCCTTACGGATGGATGTAGTAGTATCCAATGCCACACCCACTTTTATATCTTCAGGTAAGTCCTTTTTTATTTGTTCCACCCGCCGATAGGCTTCGTCAACAATATCAATGTAGTTGGCTCCCGGTTGTGGGGTAAGAGCAACGCCAACCATAGGTATTCTGCCATTTCCCCTCAGAATGGTGCGTTCGTTTTCAGGAGCAAGCCGCGCTTTTCCTACATCGCTGAATCGGATTAACGATCCTCCTTTTTCCGAAAGGATCATGTTATCAAAATCATTTTCGGTATTCAACCGACCCATGGTGCGGATGGTTAATTCATTGGTTGTCCCTTCAATCCTACCTGCGGGTAATTCCACATTTTCGCGAATCAACGCATTCCTGACATCAAGTGGAGTTAATTGATAGGCTGCTAATTTTATAGGGTCGAACTCCAATTTCATGGAATATTTTTGCTCGCCCCAAATGCGAATTTCGCTTACCCCATCAATGGTTTGCAGCCGTTCTTTAAAATTACGGATGGCAAAATCGGTAAGCTCAATCAAATTCCTTTTATCGCTTTGTACCGTAATGGATAAAATATTGTCGGCATTGGCATCTGCCTTACTCACTACCGGCGGATCGGCATCGGGCGGTATGCTGCGTATGGCACGTGAAACTTTGTTACGCACATCGTTGGCAGCCCGCTCCATATCCACATCCAGATTAAATTCCACGGTAATGTTGCTGCGCCCATCGGAACTGGTAGAACTCAAGCTGCGTATACCTGAAATACCGCTTAGCGATTCTTCCAATGGTTCGGTTATCTGCGATTCCATAACCTCAGCATTGGCGCCGGTATAAGTAGTTGAAACAGTAACAATGGGTGGATCAACGCTGGGGTATTCCCTTACCCCCAAATAGGTAAAACCAATGCCCCCAAAAAGAACAATAGTAATTGCTACTACAATGGTTAAAACCGGACGTTTAATAAATACGGATGATATATTCATGTAAAAAGATTAGGGCACATTTATTATTTTTTTAACCGAAACAGGAGTCTTATCTTTAATGGCCAGAAGCCCTGTGGTGGCAATAGTATCGCCAATAGCTATACCTTGAAGTATTTGAATTTGTTCCTCGGTTCGGATGCCTACCACCACATTAATTAAATTTGCTTGACCGTTGCGGCAAACAAACAAATTTTGGCCATTCAGTAAAGGAACTATGCAATAAGTAGGAACCATTAGCGCTTGGTCAATTCGTTCCAAAAGAATCGATAAATCGGCAAATGCTCCCGGGATAAGTTTCCCATCGGGATTTGGCAATAAAGCCCGCACTTTAAGCGTACGCGATTGTTCATCAATTTGCGATTGATAGGCATAAACTTTGGCTTGAAAAGGCTGGGCATTCCCGGCCACTGAAAAATCAACCGTCATACCGTCTTTCACGTAAGATGCATACTTTTCGGGCACACTAAATTCTAGTTTTAATGGATCCAGTTGAACCAACGAAGCAATTGTGGTTCCCACCGAAACATAAGCTCCTTCGCTTACACTTCGAAGGCCAAGAGTACCATCGAACGGTGCCACAATTTTTGATTTTCTTATTTTGGAAAGGGTCGAATCAATATCGGCCCGGGTACTCTCCAATTCAGTGTACGACCTATCATACTCCACCTTTGAAATGCCGTTGATGTCCCAAAGTTCTTTCTGTCGTTTCTCATTTTCCTCAACCAGTTTTAATTGAGCCTGGAGCTTACGCAGCTGGGCTTGCAACTCCGAATCATCAATTTGCACCAATAAAGTTCCTTTTTTAACTCGTTTCCCTTCGGATATAACTAATTGATCGATACGACCCGCTACCTCACTGCGAAGCTCAATCATTTCATTGGGCAACAGGTTTCCGGTAGTCTTTATCCGGTTATCCAAACCCATAGCTTTTACTACATAAGCCTCAACTCCAATGGATGATTTCGTGGCTTTGGTTCCTTGTTTTATCTCCTTTGTACAGGATAGTAAACCAAGCGCTAAACCCAATAATAATAGGCTATTTCTAATATATTTCATTTTTTTATCTGTTTTGCAATTATGTTTTACGCAAAGATTTAATACCATTTCCGTCTTATTTTTCTATCATACCAATAGCTCTACGCTTGCATTGTTAAGGTTCATTTGTTATAAAATTTATCGCCATCCCATTTTGACGGATTATCAATTATATAATCGGAAATGTTTTGATACGATTGTTCGTCGCGAATAATGTGTTCGTAATAATTGATTTGCCACAATTTACCCATTATTTCATTTTTAATTTTGAACAATTTCAAACATTCTTTGAAAACCAACGATTTGTATGCCCCAACAATATCACCAACGGTTTCATTCGTAGACGGGGCTCGCCTCCGTCCTTATATCAAAAATAATATCATTATTTTGGATATTCCCATTGTTTGGGATTATCAATTCATTTTGGACAACCGGTTCATTTTGGACAACCGCAAAGGTTGTCCCGACGGTTGTCCCGACGGGATCGTTCAAAACAATGATGGCGTGCATGTGGTTGGGCATTATTTGAAAAACATCCAACACAAAATGGGAAAAACGGTCCGATAATTTTAACCATTCATCGTGTGCAATTTGCCCCATTTCATTCAATATCATTTCGTGATCCACAATTTTACCAAACAAACATTTTCTATTATGCACGCAAATGGTAATGAAATACGCACCCTCTTGCGAATAATCATAACCTTTTAACCGAATTGACCTCCGGTGATGGATTTGGGGGTTGTATTTCATCTAATTATTTTCATTATTGTGACATTATTTTTATTTCATCTTCGGTTAGCCAATACAATTCAAAAACCAGTTTGTTTATTTCGCCTTCACAATAACCAATCTTATTTTCAAGGTGCGTTACCTTTTGGTTTCTATTATTCATAGTAAAATAGTTCCGCTAAAATACAATTTTTAAAAACGATTTTGGTTAGCAAAAGCCTTATGAATTTCACAAACAGAATATTTAGTACCTTGCATTGCATAGTACTAAATATATTGTATCTTTGTTTCTATAATTCCGATGTTATGATACAATATGACTTCGGGTGACAAAATGTAAAAACCATGACAAAAACCATCAGCATCAATTTGGGGGGGTTGCTTTTCCACATCGACGACCTAGCCTTTCAGCAGCTTCAAGCCTATTTTGAAGCCATTGAACGACAGTTTCCAAACGAAACCGAACGTAAAGAAATCATGCAGGATATTGAATCCCGAGTAGCAGAATTGTTTACTGAACGCATTAACCGGGAGAAAGATGTGGTATCGGCATCCGTTGTTGAAGCGGTGATTGGAATAATGGGAGAGCCTTTAGATTTTGCCACTTCGGATGAACATTCGGATTCGGAACAAAATAATGAGAACTCCAAACGGGTTATTCATAAAAGAATGTACCGCGATCCTGATGAGCGGGTACTGGGGGGAGTTTGTGCCGGATTGGCTGCCTATTTTAATACGGAATCGTGGATATTCAGAATTCTGTTTTTTGTGTTTACCTTTTTCTTTCTTTCCGGTTTCCTAATATACCTCATTCTCTGGATTATTATTCCCGAAGCCAACACTACAGCCAAAAAGCTTGAAATGCGGGGCGAACCAATAACCATCGAAAATATTAAAAATACGGTTATTAATGAATTTGAGCGGGTGAAACAAAGGATAAAATGGTAATTAGTCTCTGCAAGAAAACTCCATTTTTTTCGTTACGCTTGCTTCAAAATTGGTCATTTACAAAAGTAAACTCCCAATTTATCAGCTTCGCAAGCCTCAAAAATGAAGATTTCTTTATCAGAGACTGAGTTTCCTTTCAATCACTAATTATTGTGAAGCAAATCTGATAAAAACATTACTGATAAAACCTACCGAATGAAAATTGACAATGCGAAAGCTCAAATGAAAAAAGGTGTGTTGGAATTGTGCATCTTATCGATACTTTCGAAAAAAGACTGCTATGCCTCTGAAATAATTACCGAACTCAAAACCTCGAAACTTATAGTGGTGGAAGGAACGCTGTATCCTCTGCTTACCCGGCAAAAAAACGCCGGCCTTCTTAGCTATCGCTGGGAAGAATCGACTCAAGGACCACCCAGAAAATATTATTCCCTAACTGAAAATGGCAAAGAGTTTCGGAATGAGCTGATTGTTTCATGGAATGAATTGGTAACCGCAGTATCGACACTTAATCGGTAGTTGCAATCAAATACAATGCATCTTTTAAACTTAGGTACAAAATAGGTAGAAGGGTTGCAGGGTGTCAAGGTAACAAGGTTGCAAGGTTTCTAGTAGTTTCTAAACTCTAATTTCTAATCTCATCTCTTGATACTAAAATGTCCATCCTGCTATCTAAACGACATTGAATCACTAGGCAAAAATAAACGTTGAATTTCTTCTTTTAAAAACCACCAAGAGCCTGTTGCGAAAATTACTTGAAAACAGCTTAACTAATTTTTGTATCTTTAACTAACAAATAAAGATTGGAGTGATTGGGTTGTACTTAAAAAGTAAACAAATGAAACTACAAATATTTATAATTGGCTGTTTTTGCTTATTTATAGTTGCTGAGGTTAATGCTCAGGAGTATAACGATACAACTCAGGTGTGGAGGATTATTACTATTGATGGCAACGAATTTATAGGAACCATTAAAAAAAAGGAACCTACTCAAATTATTGTTACCTCACCCATTTATGGCGAGATTATGCTGAATCAATCCGCTATTAATAAAATGGAACTTGTTCAACAAAAGCAGTTAATTAAGGGTGAATTATGGACTGATAATCCGCAATCGAGCCGATATTTTTGGGTTCCCAACGGATATGGTTTGAAAAAAGGAGAAGGATATTATCAAAACGTCTGGGTTTTATTCAATCAAGCCAGCTATGGTTTTAGCAATTACTTTTCGGTAGGCGTAGGAATGTTACCTTTATTTCTGTTTGGAGGTGAAGCCACACCGGTTTGGATAACTCCCAAGTTTTCGTTTCCCATTGTAAAAGATAAATTTAATCTGGGTGTAGGAACCATTGTAGGAACTGTAATTGGGGAGGATGCTGGTACAGCCGGTCTGGTTTATAGTGTTGCTACCATCGGAAACCGTAATACCAATTTAAATTTTGGAGTGGGATATGGTTTTGTTGATGATGATTGGGGCAGCACTCCGGTATTTAGTTTTAGTGCAATGGCCCGGGTAAGCCGAAGTAGCTACCTGCTTACTGAGAATTATTTGATTACCACTGAAGGTGAAACCGTATCATTAATTATGATTGGTGCCCGGACCGTTTGGACCAAAGTTTCTATTGACTATGGATTGGTTGTCCCCATTTCCGATGAAATGGATCAGCCTGTTGCCATTCCCTGGTTAGGTTTTGTTGTTCCTTTTGGCACTTATTAAACATGACACTTAAAATTCCTAAGGTTTCTGCTCCCACATTGCTAATAAATACCCAGCAATGTTCAGAAAATATAAGGGTGATGGCTGAAAAAGCCAAGAGGAATCAATTGGTGTTCCGCCCACATTTTAAAACCCATCAATCGGAAGTTATAGCCAACCTTTTTAGGAATGAAGGAATTTTCTGCATAACCGTTTCCTCATTTCGAATGGCTGAGGAATTTGCCCTGCAAGGATGGCATGATATAACGGTAGCCTTTCCTGTCAACATTCTGGAAATAGCGTTACTGAATAAGTTGACCTCAAAAATAACCCTGAACTTAACAGTAGAATCGGAAGAAGTAGTTGATTTTCTGAATCATCACTTGAAACAGGTAGTTTCGGTATGGATAAAAATTGATACCGGATATCATCGCACCGGCATTCCATCAACCGATGATAAAGCCATAAGCAAGCTGATTGAAACTATTTCCAAATCACGTTTTATAAACTTTCTAGGGTTTCTGGTTCATAGTGGTCATAGTTATCAAGCAGATGGAAAAAATGAATTGGAATTAATTCATCAACAGACATTAACCCAACTTCAGCAGCTGAAATCAAAGTATTCATCGCTTTTCCCTAACCTAAAAGTTTCAATTGGGGATACTCCCACTTGCAGCACCATGGATTCGTTTGAAGGAGTGGATGAGATACGACCCGGTAATTTTGTGTTTTACGATGCCGCGCAATTATTCATTGGTTCGTGTCAATTGAGCCAGATTGCCGCATTTATGGCCTGCCCGGTGGTTGCCAAACATGCTGAACGAAGCGAATTGGTGCTTTACGGAGGTGCCGTCCACTTTTCGAAGGATTCTTTCCAACATCCCACTTTTGGAACCTGTTACGGGTTGATGGTGGAATTTACAAAACAAGGATTCGAGTTAATTCCAGGCTGCTACGTAAAATCACTTTCGCAGGAGCATGGAATTTTAGTGGTTACTAAAGAGTTTCTGAAAGAGAAGAATCCGGGCGATATAGTTTATGTGATACCTTCTCATTCCTGCTTGACAGCAAACTTAATGAAAAATGATACTCGGTTCATTTGAAAAATCTCAGGCTTACTTGCATTAAAATTTCTTTAATTGTAGCTTCTGCCCTAATCTATGAATAGGATATATGTGTTCACTGAATTGCTATTTTACATCTGGTGTAACTTGCAAAACCAAAGGCATCCGGATTATGGTGCCAGTATTAACTTCCAGATGGGTGCGGTGAGTTCCGATAGGCAACGAAGTTGACAAAAAATGCAGCACAACAAGTTCCATTCCATCAGCCAATATAGTCCCTGAGGTTTGGCTAATTTGAATCCATGGTTGATTCAATTCATCGTAAATTTTTAATGAATAATTTAAAGAGACACTTCCTGAATTACTTATTATTAGCGTATCGGAATAGTCTTGATTCGCTGAAAGGTTCGCCACAAAGCTCAACTTATTAAAATCAACCTTAGGATTTCCAATAACTGTAAGGTTTAATGCAAGTGTCTTATCGTTCACAAAAAGGGTGGTGGAATAGTCACCCATTGACAAATTGCGGGCATCGAAAGCCAAATGAATGCTCTTTGTTTCCTCGGAAGCAAAAAATCCGAGTTTAGGTTCCACAGTCAACCATGAGTTTGATATGGGTTCAGTTACCTCAAAGGTAAGTTTTCCACCCCCTATGTTTGCCAAGTTTATGGTATCCACTGCTATACTTCCCTGATTGACTAAAACCAACAAGCTATCAACAGAAATATAAAGTTCAGGTAACGTATCAATACTAACCTGAATGGAATAAGTATAAGTATTGTTATTGCTGGTAAAAATTACTTCTGCGGTATAGATGCCTTTGGATAAACCATCCACTTCAAGATGAAGAACCAATGCCGCCGTATCATCTGACATTACATGCATTTCCTGCAATTCGGGCTGCATCCAATCTTTATTGGAACTAATTACCAAATTAGCCATTCCACCGCCAACATTGGTTATCCAAACGGTATCGGTAGCTACCGAATGAATGAGCACTTCTTTAGTACTTGATTCACTCAACATGCGGATAATGGGCAATGTATCCACCGAAATTTCAACCGGTATTTTAGCCCGGGCATCGCCATCAATAATTAAGTGAGTAGCGTAAAATCCTGTTATCAGTTCTTTTGCAGGAATATAAAAGTTAAGAGCCGAGGAATCATTCGGAGCTATTTCCAATAAGGAATCAATCAAAACCAGCCAATCAGCTTCCGTTCGAACGGTTACGTTTTTTATTTCGTTGCTTGTGTTCAGAATGAAAATAGAATCAAAAACAGAATCCTGTATTGTTACTTTATACCTTAAAGAGTCAGGAAACAGGGTTAATTTTTGCACAGGAATAATTTTCATGTTTACCGGAACGGAAATGGTGTCGCTGGCTTGAATAATTAAATGAGAAAAATAGGTTCCCACAGGTAGCGAATGAGTATTAAAAAATAATTTAATGGTATCCTTCGCTCCCACTGGTATTGTATTTCCTATTTTATTAGTTACGAACCAATCCGGCAGGGTGTCCGATTCAATTTTTACTGAATAGTTCAGCGGAACATTACCACAATTGTTTATTAAAAAATTTGCAGAATCCTCAGAATACTCAATAAGCTGCACTTCAATAGAATCAATAGCCAAGCAGATTTGTTCCTGTTCTTGATTTATGATAACGTTTAGAGGAGTTGGCTGGCCATCAATTACAGTTACATTTGAAATAACAGAATTAGCATAACCGGCTGCTGAAAAGGTGAAAGTGTAAGTACCTGCTTTCAGGTATCGGGCAAAAAATCCGGTATTTGCTTGGCTATAAACTTCTGATTGGGTAAAGTCGTGATTCAAAACAGTTACCTTGGTAGCAACGGGTTCGCCGTGGCCATTAACCACAGTACCCTGTACACCGTTCAACCCTTCGGAAAGATACCCCAAAAGTGCCGCTCGGTTATAGTTCCATAAACTAGGCAGACTGGAGGTAGGATAAAGTTTTGAATCCGAAATTTCGACGGTAACTTCTCTGGCGTGTTTAAAATAGTTCATGTAATCCTGACGGCCACCGGTTATCCGATACCATAAATAACCATTAGTTAACCCATTGTTCACACCATCGAAATAACCTGCCGGACTATTGGCCTGAGCCGAATCGCGGTAATTACCACCCACATACCTCCACCAAAGATTGTCGGCGCATAGCGTGCTCCAAGTATCCCATGGATAGTTTACAACCTCTACCCCACTATGGAAATTGGCCGACAGCGAAATAGGGTAATTATTGGCGAATGCCATCATAAACACGGTTTCCTCCTGCCAGGAATATCCGTCGGGATGATTGCCTGCTGCCGGATCAGGAAAATTACGGTTTATATCCACATAATTTATATTATACCTGATAGCGCCTGACACCGTATGGTTTCCTCCTTTATAGGTGCCGTTTGGGTTGGCTAACGGATTTATCCAAATAACTGAATTGTTAATCAGACGGGCAATATCGGGTAATGCTGTGTTGGAATAATTATTCAGCAAATAATCAATCAACCGGAGCATCATCGCATAACCGGCAATTTCGTCGCCGTGCATGGAGCTGGTATAAAACAGTTGAGGTTCCGGTTCCCATTCGTTTTCCACGTTATCGGAAATTTTAACTGCCAATAACTTTCGTCCACTAGCCAAAGTTCCTATTTCAACCAATTTACATATTTCGGGATGCGAAGTAGCAAAGCCCAGCATCATCTGTTCATAAACCTCGTAGGTAGGGTAACGGTTCCAGAGTGCCATTTCAGACACCGTAGTTGCCATATCCAGTGCTTTGGTAGTTTTTGATTCCTCAATAAAAGAATAGGGAATCCCTAAACGTTGAAAAGCTATAAATTCCTTCTCATTGGCAAATGCATATACCGTATTTCCTTCTACATTATCAATTGAAATTAGGGTAGTAATGCTGTCGATAGCCGCTTTATCAGTCACCTGAAACTTGAAATAATACAACGACAAATCCTGAGCTATTCCGTTTGCAGAAAACAACAACATAAAAGCTAGGATAAACGAAACACGTTTCATTTTAACTATTTTATACAAATTTACTGGAATAAAACAAAAAAGGCTCCTTTTTAGAAGCCCTTTACATGAAATATATTCTGAATAGGATTTACGCCAGTTGTTTCCGGATGAAATGCCAACCTTCGTCGGAAATTTTTGCTCCTAAGTTCTCAATTACTTTTCCTGAAAGTAACGCACCCATGGTACCGCATTCCTTGAGTGACATATCATGCACCAAACCATAAAGAAACCCAGCTGCGTATAAATCACCGGCACCGGTTGTATCCAGCGCATCAATTCCAATAATTCCAACCCGTAAGATTTGCCCATTGTGTTTGAGGAGCGAACCTTGTTTCCCTATTTTAACAATGGCATATTCGCACATACCGGCAATCTGTTCCAATGCCCCTTCGGCATCCAAACCTGAAAATGCCCGTGCCTCTTCTTCGTTGGCAAACAAAATATCGACATAATTTGCAACAATCGATTTTAAAAAATCGAGGTTTTCTGCCACTACATTAAAGCTCGCCAAATCGAGCGAAACTTTTAGTCCTTTTTGCTTTGCCAATTTAACCGCCGATTCAATCAATTGGTGGTTTTGCACCAAATACCCCTCGATATGGAAAAACTCATAGCCATTGAACATGGATTCGTTTATATCGCTTGCAGTTAATTCTACAGCAGCACCCAAAAAAGTGGCAAAAGTACGTTCTGAATCGGGCGAAACCAAAGCAATTGCTTTACCAGAGGGTGTAGCACTTTGTAACAAATAAGGTTGAATACCTGCTTCTATTAGGTCATTTTTAAAGAAGTTGCCCAAATCATCGGTTCCAACCTTACCAATAACTGCGGTTTGAATACCTAGTTGAGCCAATCCATGAATGGTATTAGCCGCCGATCCTCCTGAAGTCATGATGGGATGCAGGTGAGCTGTATTATCAACCACCCTTTTTGAGAACCCGGTATCGACCAATTGCATGCTACCTTTAGGCAGATTCAGTTCAGTTAATATGCTGTCGTTAGGGAGTTTGGTCATAATATCCACCAAAGCATTTCCCATTCCAATAATTTTTTTCATTGCCTGAATTTCGTTTCTATAAATTGAATAAAAAAGTGCGGTGCGAAATAACTTTAAATTTAATTAATAAAAAAATTATTGTGCAAATAATTGACAATCAAATTACAAGAAAAAATACATAGCTTGTTTCAAATATTTATGGTGAAATATTTTGTGGATTGCCTGTAACCAACTATTTTTGCCACGCAATTTTAGGAAACAAACCAGTAACCTAAGATTAGAAAACGTTCTTCCTTCTTAGCTCAGTTGGTTAGAGCACCTGACTGTTAATCAGGGGGTCCTTGGTTCAAGTCCAAGAGAGGGAGCCACAAAATCAAGCCTTCACAGTTTATTCTGTGGAGGTTTTTTTATTTTGATTTCACCTTAATTTCACCTATCTGTTATTTTAATTGTTTTTACTGAGAATTTAAATAAAAAAAGGAGTCTGGTAAAATGAAAGATTGAGGGAGGACTTCAATAATTTTAAATTTTCCACCAAATTATTTTATGTATTTTAAAAGTAATTAGTTTATATACACTCGATTATTATTTATTTGTTTTTAATTTAGGTTAAAATTGTAATTGAATTGCAAATACATTAAAAAGTTAAATATTTACAATGGCATTTAACTTAAAATATATTCAACATTCCAAAAAAGGAATCCGTCGTGATAGGAATCAAGATAGATCATTAATAATTGCTAAAAAAAACTACACTTTATTTATGGTTTTCGATGGTGTTAGTTCTAGGCCTGACAGTTACCATTTCATAAACAAATTTAAGGCAACATTTCGGAATAGAATTAAAAACTTAGATTTAAAAGAAAGTAATTTAAATTGTATTCTGTTTGAGGTTCATAATGATATTCTTAAATTGAAAATTAATGGATCAAGCACATTATCGATTCTTTTTTTTAATAATAAAGAAGGTGATGCTGGTTTTATTAACATTGGAGACTCTAGGATTTATCATTTTAATAACCAATATCTTGAACAAATAACAGTAGATGATTCATTGCCTGGAATTAGTAATATTATTACAAAATATTTAGGGATGGAAAAACTTTCTTTAATGGATTTTGCTTTAACTCCTATAAACCTTAAAGGAGATTATTTGATGTGCACTGATGGTTTTTATGGTTTGATGGAAAACAATTTGAAAGATTATTTTTTTATATTAAATTTTAAATACCTTCGGAACATCAAAAAATATATTTTAAAAATACAAAGAAGAAAAAATGAGGATGATTCATCATTTATTATAATTAAAAATGAAATTTCAATCTGAATTTGAGCTTGTTAGTGTATTAAAGGAAACTTTGAGATGTAAATATAAAACGGCTCAAATCGAAATATTTGAAGAAGTTTCCTTAGGATATGGCATCGCAGATATTATTATAAGTAGATTAAAAAAGCCTCTTATAAATATTGAACCATCATTTCCTGTTTTAAATGTTTCTGATATTAATATTTTTAATTTAATCCAGATTAATGAAGGAATTACATTTGATACAATATTAGATACTACAAAGGGAAGTAGGGAATCATTAATAAAATCGCTTGATGTATTGATTAGGAGTAATTATTTATACACAAGAAATTCCGCTTTTTTTATTAGGGAAAACTATGAGCTTCCATTTCATGAAAATTTTGCAATTGAAGCTAAACTTAAAGACTGGAAACGAGCATTGAACCAAGCTTATCGGTATAAATGGTTTGCCGAATATTCATATGTCGTATTGGATTCACATTTTGCCAATCCCGCTATAAAAAACATGGATTTATTCAGTAAATTCAATATTGGACTTGCTTCAATTTCTAAAGATGGAAAGCTAATTAAATACTTCACACCCAAACGACATCAACCCTATGATAAAAAAATGCAGATTCTATTGGCTGAAAAAATAAAGAATAATTATGAATTTGCTAAATAGGCTTTCCATACATTAAGATGATAATTGCTACCCTCATTATTTAGATAAATACTTTTGCTTTCAAGGTTATTGTATTTAGCAATTGCTTCATTTATTAATGAACCTAAATAAGCCTTTCTGAGTTCGAGATCACTTATGCTAGATATTTTCTTGAGCAAATTTGAAATTGCTAACAAGTAGTTTTTATTTACATCAGGTTTATGTATATTCCAAGGATAACCTTCTTTTAAAATGATATCTGAAAAAATATTTTTATCATTTCTAATAATTTCTAAGTTCCCTGTATCCCTGAGCATTTCTAAATCATTTGCTTTTACCATATTTAATAATTTTTCAGAAAAATAATAACCTTTAGATCCCCCACCAGATTCATCTTCAGTAAATCTCTTTATATCAAACTGGCGCAAATTTTCATAAGTCCCAATTGTAATATAATCTATATCGGTTTGTGCTAAAAAAAGAATTGCATCCCAATTGGCATAAGCATATATTGTTTGAAATTCTTGTTGTTTTAGAGTTTTGAAAACTCTAGATAAATTTCTGAGAATTTTGATGTCAGTTGTAAGTTTTTTTCTAGTTTCCGGTTTGTTTTCTGATGTCACAAAATACCCATCAAAACAAATTTTCATGTCTGTACAAGCCATTAGAATACTTTCAACTTTTTTGCTATCAATAATAATATGGTTGGCAAATGGTAGGGTCATAAAGAATTTATGATTCTTGCGATCTAGTTTTGAAACATAACTGTTGATTGAATTGATTGCATTTATAATATCATTTACATCTTCATTTTCATAGAAAAGTGGTATTATTATGTTTTCATGTTTATTATCTAATTGAAATTGGATTGCCCTCTTTACACAATTATCAAAATATACACTTGTAGAATCATTTCCAATATTACAGGTTGGATGAAAAGGAAATTCATTCAGTTTACCACCCTTAATGCTTACACTTTTTCCATAAAATTGAAGATCAAGCATTGAAACCTTTAGGATATTACTTAAACTTTTTTTCTTGCAGTAATCTATCCCATGAGTAAATGCCGTAATTAAAAAATAGTCACCAATATTGTTATCAATATATGACTCAATATTCCAATTTGAATTGTGGCCTAAGACATGAGTAATTTTCATAATTCTAACAGTTTTAAAAAAGTTTCAATTTTTCTTGGTCTTTCAGATGGATTTATCCTTAAAACAGCCTTACAGAATACGTTTAGGATTTCATTATTTGTAACTATTTTATGATTTGCATTCTGGAACGCTGTTTGTATTTCATATCTATCTTTTCCATACGGTAATTCGTTAGTATATAAATAATATGCAATTATACCCAAACAAAAGAAATCAGTTCGATAAGATATTAATGCTTTATTACCCTCATATTGTTCAGGACTTGCAAATAGCCATGATAAAGGTTGTCCACCAGTTGCAGTGATACTTTTTTCATCAAGTGCACGGGCAATTCCAAAATCCAATACAATAGGTTCCCCATTTGTTTTAATTCGTATATTTTGAGGTTTTATATCTCTATGCACGTAGTTTGCTTCCCATACTGGTTTTAAAATGTTTCCTACTTTAAAAACTAAGTCCAATACTTTATTTGCGTCACCCTTATATAGTTTAATCAGCTCAGAAAGATCATTTCCATCAATATATTCTTCAAGAATTATTGTTTCAGTTTCAAATTTTTCTACACGAATAATGTCAGGAATTCCTTTATTAGCATTAAATTCTTGACAAATTTTAACTTCTCTCTCAAACCTTTCATCTACGAAATTTATAATCTTTAAAGCATACCAAACTTCATCAATTTTAACAATAAAAACTGTTTTCTGACCTCCATGCTTAGCAGGTCTATATTCTATAATTTTAAAATGTTCAATTAGTGATTTTGAAAGTTCAACAGAAGCCATAAAATATTAAATTTACAAGTATTATAAAAATATTTATGTCAAATAAAAACATCAGCCATAACTAAAATAATTTTATTTTGGTTATTGTAACTATTTTTCCCCCTCACACTTTTTATCTCCTCCTTACTCAACCCTTGAAGCTCATATACTATTTGGTCAATCTCTTTATCGGTATTATTGCGAATGTTCTGCTGTATCTGTAAATTGTCAAAGTAGTTTTTAAAACTGGCAAGTTGACTATCAATCAAAGTATAATCAGAGATAGCAAGGTATTTTTGTTCAACAGATTTCTGGAAAATGCTCATAATTGATAATTCAAAAATTAGATAAATATAAAACATAATTTATGATTACCCTATTAGTCTATTTATGATTATTTTACCTTTTTAATCTTTTTGCATTCATGCAAAGGAAAAAAGTTTTGTTTATATACTTTACAACAAGCTTCTCGATAAATTCTATATTGGGGCTTCACGCCATGATCCTCAGATTAGAAAGAATCGTCATTTGATAGAGTATTATGGTTCCGCTAAATTTACCGCCAAAGCCGATGATTGGATTCTATTTCTTAAACTGGAATTGAGCTTACATCCAGCCTTCAAAATAGGGATTAATCAAATCGTATAAAATATTCTGCTTCCAAATCAATAACCCATCGGTATGGTTTGTAACTCTTAAAAGTGAACCTTTAGTTCACGATCACCTTTAAAAATAAAAATGGTGTGAGTAATTCCCTGTCTTTTCATCCTAATATTTTGTTGAACAGTAAAAAAGAAGTAAATTCGGAATTTAGTTGACGTTCAATATTTTAGTTCTATGGATAAAGCAATCAAAATTTTGTACGTTGAAGATGTTCCCAATGATGCCATATTAGTTCTCCGTGAAATATCAAGGAATGGTATTCAGTTTACACATACCGTTGTTGAAACCAAAAACGATTTTGTTGAAGCGCTGATTTCACTGGTTCCCGATATAATAATTTCCGATTATCATCTGCCCATGTTCGATGGGATGCAAGCGCTGTCGCTGAGAAATGAGATTGCCCCAAAAACACCTTTTATTTTAGTTACCGGTGCAGTTAACGAAGAGGTAGCCGTTGAATGTATGAAAGCCGGTGCCGATGATTACATATTAAAATCGAACCTTACACGGCTCGGTTCGGCTATTCAGGCCGCTATTACAAAAAGAGATTCAATCCTTTTTAGTCTCGATTCTGAATCGAAGTTGCGCTATAAAGGCGATTACTTAAAAACAGCCACACCGCCTTACGTTGATAAAAAAAATAGCCTGAAAACGCCGGAGGTTGATTCGCCTGATTATGAAACAACCAAAAAGGAGGTCTCTCCGAGGGATTTGCTATTGAATACGGCGGGCATTGGGACTTGGGTATTTAGACTGGCTGAAAAAAAAGGGTTCTTTGATGATAAAGCTTGTCAGTTGCTAGGGTTTAAACCCATGCAAATCAAAAAAACAGAAATTGAATTTTTAAAATGCGTTCATAAACTTGACCGGAATGAGGTGAAAAACAATTTATTGGATGCCGTAAAGAATAAAACCGATTTTGAGTCCAATTTTCGGGTGGTTTGGCCCGATGGTGCCATTAAGTTCTTAACTATTCGGGCTAAAACGATACTGAATGAAGAAGAATCTCCCATCCGACTGGATGGATTGGTATGGGACACTACCGATCAGAAACTGCTCCAGATTACCTTGCAGGAAAACCTGCGCAAAACCAATTCCATAATAAATAACCTCAACGGCATTGTATTCCGCTGTAAGATTGACGATGAAATGACCATGGAATATATCAGCGATGGGGTTATGGAGTTGACCGGTTACCCTACTTCCGATTTCCTGATGAACCGTGTCCGTTCTTTTGCTTCTTTGATTTTTGCAGCTGATAAAGAGAATGTTTTAAATGCCATTCAGGAGTCGGTCAAAAAAAAGAAACCTTTTACGGTGGAATATAGGATAGAATCGGCACAGGGAACTATTAAATGGCTCTGGGAAAAGGGACGGGGTGTTTTTTTGGATAACAAAACCATTGCCCTTGAAGGTTATATTTCCGACATCACCGACCGTAAAAATGCCGAGGTTGACTTAAAAATGTCGTTGGAAGAACTTAGAGAACTGACCCAGTATATTGAAAAAGTAAGGGAAGATGAACGGGTTGCCATTTCACGGGAACTGCATGATGATTTAGGGCAGGCTCTTACCGCTGTTAAAATTGATTTGTCAACCATTAAACAACTTGTTTCGGAAAAAGAGGCATTGGTTAGAATTAACAAAGTTACCGCTTTGGTAAGCGAAACCATAAAAACTGTTCAAAAACTAACTTCCCAGCTAAGGCCTCAAATTATTGACGATTTGGGACTTGAAGCTGCCATTGAATGGTACACAAATGAATTTTCGGAAAGGAACAAAGTTGAAGTTTTATTACACATAGAAACCGGTATTAATATTTCGCCCGAAGCTTCACTTATTATTTTCAGGATTATGCAGGAATCGCTAACCAATATTGCCCGCCACTCCAAAGCTACGCAAGTTGAACTAAATCTTCACAAAAAGGGTGAAACCATCAATTTCAGCATTGCTGACAATGGCATTGGGATTACCGAAAACGAGATAAAATCGAGAAAAGCATTTGGCATTTTAAGCATGAAAGAAAGGGCCGTATCGTTGGGAGGAACCCTTGAAATATTCCGCCAGAATAATTACGGCACCACTGTTAACCTTAGTTTTCCATTAAATAACGAGTAACCATGCGGATTCTAATTTGTGATGATCATAAGATTGTGCGTGATGGCTTAAAGCAAATACTGCTTCAACAAAAGGAAATTTCCTTAATATCGGAAGCTGGCAATGGTAATGAAGCGCTGCAGATACTAAAAAAAGAATCCTATGATGTGGTTTTGCTCGACATATCAATGCCTGATAGAAGTGGTCTGGAAATCCTTCAAGCCATAAAAACCAAATGGCCGACAATAAATGTACTGATGCTGAGTATGCATCCACAGGAACAATACGCAATCCGTGCCTTAAAACTTGGTGCATCGGGTTATCTTACCAAGGATACGGCAAGCGAAGAACTTTTATTGGCTGTAAAAAGGGTGTCAACGGGCGGAAAATATATTTCGCAATCGCTGGCCGAAACAATGGCATCGCATTTCGATTTGGATGCAACCAAACAGAAACATGAAATGCTATCGAGTCGCGAATTTGAGATTATGATTAAGCTTGCCAACGGAAAATCGCTTCAGGAAATTGGGAACGAACTTTGCATATCGGACAAAACAGTAAGTACCTACCGCAGCCGTATTATGGGCAAAATGCAATTGAGTAAAAATGCCGAACTCACCCGTTATTGCATTGAAAATAATTTATTATGAATATTGGTACAATACCCAATATTCATAATAAATAAAGTTGAATCCACTGCAAAAACCTAAAAAAATTTTCAACAGACGACCACTCATCATAATTATCACAAAGAAGCAACTTTGCCTCTTCTTAAAACGTGGTAAGAAAAGGTGGATATGAGTAATCCCGCTCTCCTAAACGTTTTGCACTACAACGATATTAGTTTTTCATCCCCTTCAAAATTTAACAATGTTTCAGATAATGCTACCCCTGTGCTGATTCGTTTATAATCCAGTTGCGAAACAACTTCCTTGGTTCGCTGTGTTTGTTGAGCCGGACCCAAAAGGTCAAACTTTTTATTATGTAGAACTTCAGCATATAACTCCTTTGTAAAACCCTCTTTATCAGCAACCAACAAAGATATTTTATTAATTATTTGTTCAATTGATTTTATCAATTCCATGTTTGCTCTTGTTGTGGGTATTGCTGCGAATAACATAATTGCCATAATTGGTTGTCCTGTATGGGCTGATACACAAAAAAATATTTGAAGCATCTTTTGCTATTTCCGATTCATTAACTATCTGAAGTGCTATCCGTGGCTCTATATCAATGTCTGATTTTCCGCTCCATGCCTTGATGATATCCCAACCACCAAATTTTAAAAGTTCGGGTACCAATAAACACATTCCTACTTATGTCCCCGATACTTTTCGTGCAAGCATCTCTCTAAACTCACATTCATTAGTTTTGGAGGTTATTGTCTTTTTTCTATCAAAAGTTTGATTTATTGCTTAATTATTTCGACTTCTTCATCTGTTTTATGTAGCTCTTTTTTTTTGCTAGCCAGAACGACTAATGGTCCGCTCAACACTTCTTTGGCTAATTGCAAACCCCGATTGGTTCATCTTTTGGGCAATGACCGCGCAATTTGCTTCGGGGTCTAAAAAACGATGTCGGATTAGCTGCTTTTCAACCTCATCAGTTCATTTATAGTGAACTTTTTGCCCCTTAGATTTTTCTGCTAATGACAAAAACCCTCCTTCTTCAAAATTATTTTTTATTGTACAAAAATATTCCTCATTTTAAAATTACAATAATGAATTGTTTGCTCTGATTTTAAAATAACAGAAATATTCCTATTGTAGAATTAATTAGCTAAATAAAATCGTTGAGAATTCGGTACCACATATCCACTACGGCGGAAGGACTAGCGCTGATTTTAGGTTAGTAGAACAAAAAAACCAAGCTAATCCGTACCTTTTGCATAACAACCTGCAGGAGTACCATAGTTAAAATCATTGGTTAGCACCTGGAGGATGCATGCAATAAATGGATAACTATGGGCTATCTCATCAGGGGCTTTGGCTTTATGCCCCTGATGAGTTTTTGAGATGGAATGGAACCCAAATTACGTAACTGGTTTTTAAACCCCGTTACTTTATTTCAACCACAGTTCCGGTAAGTACCACTTTCTTGACCAGCAATTTTTTGGCATCCGAAGACCCTCCAATAGCTATTTCATAGGTTCCGGGTTCTACCACTTGTTTTGAGTCAATGTTGGTTAAGGCAAAATCATCTGGATTCAAGGTAAAAGTGACAGTTTTCTGTTCGCCTTTTTTCAGGGAAACCCGTTGAAATCCTTTCAACGAAATAACAGGGACAATTGATGTAGCCGTTTTATGGGAAACATAAAGCTGCACAACCTCTTCTCCATCGGTAGTTCCGGTGTTTTTTACATCAACTGTAACTGTTAACGGCGATTGTGTTTCGTTGGTTTCATTGGCTTGCAGATTGCTGTATCCAAAAGTGGTGTAGCTCAATCCAAAACCGAACGGATACAGGGGTTCTCCTTTAAAATATCGGTATGTGCGGCCTTCCATTTCATAGTTTTTAAAATCGGGCAGCTGTTCTACCGATTTATAAAAAGTAATGGGCAACCTTCCCGATGGATTGAAATTGCCGAACAACAGCCGGGTTAAAGCGGTGCCGGTTGCTTCGCCGGGGTAAAATGCCTGAACAATGGCCGGCAGGTTTTCGTTTTCCCAGTTCATGGCAATGGCACTGCCGCTGAAATTCACGTAAACAATGGGCTTGCTGGTTTTGTGGAGTTCTTTCAACAAATCTTCCTGAATTTGGGGAAGGTTAATGTGGGTGCGGTCACCGTGAGTAAAGCCATCAATTTCGAGGGGCATTTCTTCGCCTTCTAAATTGGCCGAAATTCCGCCACAGAAAACAATAACATCGGCATTAGCTGCTGCATCCAAAGCTTCTTGACGGTAATCGTCATCGGTATTCATCCAGCTAAGGTTGGCGTATTGTTGGGTCATGCTGTTCGACCAACTATTGGGAACAACCTTTAATGTAGCTTCAAATTGGTATTGCTTTCCTTTTTCAAGATCTATGGCATTTCCATTCAATGGGATGCCGTTGATTTTTACTTGTACATTGCCGTTAAAACTATATTTACCCGATTTTACAGGTACCAGTAGTCCCGTCCATTTTACGCTAAATGATTCTTCAATTACTTTATTTATAGGTGATAATTCCCATACAAAGTCAATGTTTTTATCGGTGCGAACAATCTTTGGGGTACCTTTCAAGTCTCCATCCTGATAATATTCGGCAAGTAAGCCTTTTACGGTTTTCCCATTTTCGGAATGGAAGAAATTGGCCTTACCCACGATTTCAAAATCGGTAAAAACACCGGGGACGATAGGACATCCGGGAGTGTAAATCACATTTTCCGATCCCAATCGTTCTTTTAATGCTTTCAGAGGAGTTATTGGGTTAATGGGGTCGCCGTTATAATTGCCAATCAGAATGCTAAAATTGTTGGCATTTGGACCAATCAAAGCCACTTTGGTTACATTTTTTAAGGGTAAAATACCGTTGTTTTTTAAAAGCACCAATGATTTTTCGGCAGCTTCCAAAGTAAGATCCAAATGTTCTTTTGAACCAACCGCCGACATCGGGATTTTTGTATAAGGCTGTTGATCTTCAGGGTCGAACATGCCCAGCATGAATCGGGCTTTGAACAATCGTTTAACGGAAACATTGATGTCTTTTTCGTTGATAACGCCAGTCCGCACGGCTTCGTCAAAGTTATCCTGCACAAAAGCTTGGTCACCCTCGCAATTCAGGTCGGTGCCCGCTGAAATGGCCCAGCCCCAAGCTTGCGATGGCGTTTCAACCATATTGTGGCTGTTTTTTTGGTAAAAATCGGAAATGGCGCCGCAATCGGAAACCACATAGCCATTGAATTTGAATTGATTGCGGAGAATGTTGTTCATTAATAGATCGGAACCGCAGCAGGGTTTGTCGCGAAAGCGGTTGTAAGCGCACATAACCGACTGCACATTCGATTCCTGAACCGTGGCTTTAAAAGCGGGCAGGTAGGTATCGTACAAATCGCGATCGTTCACCGAAAAGTTGTCGGTGTGGCGGCTGAACTCAGGTCCGCTGTGCACGGCATAATGCTTGGCGGTGGCAATGGTTTTAAAGTATTTGGGATCGTTTCCCTGCAAGCCGTTGATGTAGTTTACCGCTATTCTTCCGGTCAAATAGGGGTCTTCGCCATACGTTTCCTGTCCACGGCCCCAACGGGGGTCACGGAAAATGTTGATGTTGGGAGTCCAAAAAGTAAGCCCCATATAAATTCCACGCACTCCGTTACGGGCAAAATAGTGATGTTTGGCCCGGGCCTCGTCCGAAACGGCAGTACCAATGCGAAGCATCAGGTTTTCATCAAAAGCGGCAGCCATACCAATGGCCTGGGGAAAAACGGAAGCTTTTCCGGCTCTTGCCACACCATGCAAACACTCGTTCCACCAGTTGTAGGCCGGCACTCCTAGCCTGTCAATAGCCGGTGCGGCATTAAATAGCTGGAAAGCTTTTTCCTGGAGGGTCATTCGGGAAACCAGGTCGTCCACTCTTTCGTCGATGGATAATTTTGTATCCTGATACGGAAGAAGGGTTTTATCCTGGGCAATTAAATGGCTGAAAAACACTGTCATTAGTAGTGTTATGATTCCTTTAGTTCTCATATTTACAAAAGTTAATTATTTAGTTAATTCATCATAATATATTAATACATTCAAATGCTTCTGATTTTGCAGTTACAAACCAATGTGGTATAGTTAGTGATTCCCCCCTATAATCCCCCAAGGGGGATACCTCCTCCGTAGCAGCATTGCTAGTCCTCCTTTGAGGGAGGTGCCCGAAGGGCGGAGGGTGAAATACTTTAACTAAACGATATTGAATTACAAACCAGTAATCACCTGTTCCGCAAAAGGAACCACCAAAGCATTATCGTTATCAAGGGCCTGTTGCTTTTTATTAACAATAACCGTTTTACTATCGAAGCCAATAAACATCAATTTAACCGATTTGAACTTTCCGGTGTAGGAACCTTCGGGCTTTCCAATGGTCAAGCTTTTTTGCGCGGGGTTATACACCAAATCCCTTTTAAGGAACGCCCCTTGCTCAAACTCATACGATACGCCATCGTCTTCATAATAAGTAAATATGTTGGAAATGCTCCCTTTGTAAATTTTCAGGAACAAGGTATCCGATGGCATTTCAGACGTGTTTTGAACCACGGTTTGCATCGGAATTAGGGAACTTTCTTTCACAAAAACCGGCAAATCGTTCATGGGTACTTCAATCAGGCATTCTTTTCCACCTTCATACAGTTCCTGGGTTGTATAGCGGTACCAGTTCCCTTTCGGGAGATAAATCTTAGCCACAGTAGCCTCACTCGAAATGGGTGTAACCAAAAATGCAGGGCCAAAGAAATATTCGTTCTGGAAATCTTTTTTATAAATGGCTTCATCAAACGTGTAATCAATAGCTAGGGAGCGGGCAACTGGCATTCCGGTTTGCGTAGCCGTGTAAAAAGCAGAATAAATGTAAGGCAACAATTGATACCTCAAATTCAATACATTGCGTGCGTGGCTTTCAACGGCATCGCCAAAAGCCCAAGGTTCTTTGCTTTTTTCACTGTTCACATTGTGTCCGCGGAAAAATGGGGTAAAAACGCCTTGCGTTATCCATCGGGTGAATAACTTGGCGGAACAATCGCCCATAAAACCGCCCACATCGGGTCCGGCAAAAGCAATACCGGCCAAGCCCATATTGCTGACCATCCTTGCCGAAAGCAACATGTGTTCGTCGCTGGCAAAATTATCGCCCGTCCAAACCGATGAATAACGCTGAACACCGGCATATCCGGCACGGGTTATCACCAAAGGCCGGCGGTTCATCAGTTTTTTGGTTCCTTCGTAAGTGCTTCGTGCCATCTGCAACCCATACAGGTTATGCCCTTCGCGCATGGTGCCGCCGCGGCCGTCGAAGTTTATTTCATTCACGCTCGGAAAGTTGGCACCCCACACGGCGGGTTCGTTCATGTCGTTCCAAAAGCCCACCACCCCGTTATCGATATAAAATTTGAACGATTCGCCCCACCATTTTCGGGTTTCCGGGTTGGTATAATCGGGGAAATGGGTTGGGCCCGGCCAAACGGATCCGTTATAAAACGTACCATCGGGATATTTAATGAACAAATCGTTGGCAACACCTTCATCGTATTGCTTATACCCTTTTTCGATTTTTATTCCCGGGTCGATGATTACCGCCAGTTTAAAGCCCATTTTATCGAGTTCCGAAGTCAGGTGCTTGGGATTGGGAAACCGTTCGGGGCTGAATGTGAATACTTTATAAGCATCCATGTAATGGATATCGAGGTAAATAACATCGCAAGGCAGTTTTTTGTTACGGAACGTATTGGCAACCGAAAGCACTTCCGATTCGGGGTAATAGCTCCATTTGCATTGCTGATACCCCAAACTCCAAAGCGGGGGAAGCAAGCTGCGGCCGATAAGCCAAGTGTAATCGTTCAATATTTGCGCTACGGTAGGTGCCCCAAAAAAGTAATACACCAAATTGCCATCGTCGGCGGCAAAGCTGGAATACAAGGTATTGGAAGCCCCAAAATTGAACGTGGTTTTAAAGCTGTTGTCGAAGAATATTCCATACACCTTATTGCCATGTATGCCCATGTAAAAAGGCTGCGTTTGATACAACGGATCATCGTTGAGGCCGTATGCTGGGTGGTCGGTATTCCAATTGGTTAACACTGTTCCAAAACGGTTTAAATCGCCGGTTTTTTCACCCAGACCAATGAATTTTTCCGAAGGTTGCAGTTTTTTATAATTGGTTACCTCGGTTCCTTGCCAGCGGATGCCTAAGCTTGGTAAATCCTGGTTTAACACTTCGCCCTGTAAATTGTAAAAACTAATGAGTATGGGACTTTTGGTTATCACTACTTTTAAAGCAGCGGTAGTAAGTTCAATTTGGGTGGTGTTTTCAATAATGTTAGCTAATCCCGCCGGTGCGGTTTGTATAACCGCATACGAAAAATTGTCGGGCGTTTGCTTACTTACCGATACCTTAATCAGACTCGGATTAAAGAAGGAAATGGAGACTGTAGCATTTTCAGTCGCAATATCAATACCGTTGCCGGTTTTTACCATGTTTTTATAGCTGCCCAACGGCTCACTTAAACGCGATTGGGCATATAAGCCATTGGCAAACAGAAAGGCAATTGTTAAAAGGACACCTGTTTTTTTCATAAGACCCTATTTTAGCAATGTTTACTTTGAAATGACCAAACATCATAGCAATGCTATAAATATTACAATCTTAATGAAAAAAAGTCGTTTTTTAAAATCTCAAATTGTTGGCAATAACAGAAAAAACTCAGAGCAAAAAAACCTTGACAAACCTACCTTTCGGAGTTTAGGGATGTAGCAACCACTCTAAAGAAGTGTTTTTGGTGAGCTTAGGTTTGTGTGGCGGTGGAATTAAAGTACCACACGAGAGGACTCGTAAGGTAGTGGGGAATTGGGTAATTGATATTAAGTAAAATCCAAAATCCCTTTTCTTATCATTAACAGGAGGTACTGTTTATGATTTGTATCCTCTATTTTATTCTTTTTTTACGTCAACATAATCGATGGTCAAGTTCATTTGTAGCAATACAAATGCTCGAATTTGTTTTGCAATTTTAAATGCTTGACGGATTTCATCATTCGAAAGGTTAACGGTTGTATCAGGATATCTAATTTCAACTGCAAAATTCTCTAATTCTGAAGCATTGTCGTATAATTCGTTTGAAATTTCAATCTTTTCAGATAAAAGACCTAAAAGATAGTTTAACGAATGCTGCTTTTTGAAGGGTATATTGAGGAAGATTAAAAACCCTTTTAAGTATTTTTCGGCAGCTTGTTGGCAATGAAAAGCAATGGTATCATAGTATTGAGGCAAATATAAAAAGGTAACCTGACCTGTGCCTAAATCATGGTCAGCTTTCTCAATCCATTGTTTTACCACTTCAATCTTTTCGCTCATAAAGCAGTTTGCTCCCTTTTATAGCAGTGTTTAAAAATGAATATCTATTCGAAAGTTCGACGTTAAATTCTGAGGAGGTATAAATTTTAAAATCCATTGGAATAGGCATTCCATAGAATAACCTACGCACTTCCAATCCTCGTTTATGTTTAGGTAGGCTGGTTTCTTTTACCAGTATAAAATCCAAATCACTATCTTCGGAATAATTACCTTGCGCATAAGAACCGAACAAAATAATCTTATCTGGATTATAATTTACTGCAATCCTAGTAACAATTTCATTTATTTGTTGGGTTTCTATCATACTGTTTGCGAAGATACTAATTTTAAAATTCAACAGTGCGTCTGTTCTTATGATATTATTATTTCGACAAAGTAATTTTTATTGACGACCAACTACATTGGATCCACATCCACCATAACCTGTGTGCTTTTAAATTCCGAGGTGGTTTTAAAAGCTTCCAGAATTGCTTCCAGTTGCCGTTTAATAGGGGTTATCTGGTTTCCTTTGTGCATTTTAATAAGGGCGGTGCGGATAAACTGGTTCTGGATTTTGTTTACCGGGGGCATTGTAGGTCCTAATACTTGCAAGTGGGGCAGTGCTTTTATGCGGTTCACCAGTTCGTAAGCGGCTTTGTCAACCACTTTGCTGTCGCGATGTTTTAGGGTAAGTTTAATAAGCCGGCTGAAGGGTGGGTAAAAAAACTTCCGCCGTTCCTCCAGTTGTTGCTGGTACATGGCTCCGTAATTGTTGCTGATTACCTGTTGCACAATGAAATTTTCTGTATCGCTGGTCTGAATCACTACTTTGCCTTGCTTGTTTTTACGGCCCGCCCGCCCACTCACCTGAGCCATTAACTGGTACGACCGTTCATACGCCCTGAAATCGGGAAAACGTAGCATGTTGTCGGCATTCAGGATTCCAACCACACTCACATGGTCAAAATCGAGCCCTTTTGAAACCATTTGCGTGCCAATGAGGATGTCCACATGACGGTTCTGAAAATCGTTGATAATGGTTTCGTGGCCATACTTGCCGCGGGTGGTATCCATATCGAGCCGGGCCACACGGGCTTCGGGGTACAGAATGGATATTTCGTCTTCCACTTTTTCGGTGCCAAACCCTTTGGTTTCCAAGCTGGGCTGGCTGCAATGGCCGCACCGGTAAACCCCGTCGGTGCTGTACCCGCAATAGTGGCAGGAAAGTTTGTTAATCCCTTTGTGATACGTAAGGCTCACATCGCACCAGCGGCATTTGGGAATCCAGCCGCAATTGTTGCATTCCAGATAGGGACTGAACCCCCGACGGTTTTGGAAAAGGATGATCTGCTCTTTTTTGGCCATGGCCTCTTCCATAATCAGCAACAAGGTATTGGTAAAGTGCGAATGCATCTCCTTTTTCTTGGTGGCTTTGCGTACGTCGGCCAATACAATTTTGGGCAATTGAATGTCTTGGTGCCGCTGCATCAACTCAACCAAACCATACCGACCGGTTTGGGCGTTGTAATAACTTTCAATAGATGGAGTGGCTGTTCCCAGCAATACCTTTGCCTGATGCATGGTGGCCAGTACCACAGCCAAATCGCGGGCATTGTAACGGGGAGCCGGGTCGTATTGTTTATAGGTATTTTCGTGTTCTTCGTCAACAATAATAAGCCCTAGGTTTTGGAACGGTAAAAAAATAGAAGAGCGCACCCCCAATATTACGGTGTAGGAATTGTCGCCGGGTTCAAGCACTTTGTTGTAAATCTCCACCCGTTCCGAATCGGAAAATTTGGAATGGTAAACGCCCACTTGGTTGCCAAACACATGGCTCAACCGCTGAATGATTTGTGAAGTCAAAGCAATTTCGGGCAACAGGTACAATACCTGTTTGTTTTGCTTTAGCGCCTCCTGCATCAAATGGATGTAAATTTCCGTTTTTCCACTGGAAGTTACTCCGTGCAGCAGTACAATACTCTTGGTTTCGAAGGCGGAATTTATTTGTTGCAACGCCAATTCCTGATTTTCATTCAGCTCCTTTGGCGCATTCATGCTTTCGGGTTTCATGGTCAAACGCGAAATTTCCTCTTCGGTTTCTTTCAATATATTCTTCTCCAAAAGCCCTTTTATAGATGCTTGCGAGGCATTCGCCTGTTCCAGGAGTTGCGGTTTCAGAAATGTTTGACCCGAGAAACAATCGTTTTTCAGCAAGTGAATAAAGAATTGAAACAATTCGTGTTGCTTGGGTGCTTTTACCAGTAGTTCCAGCGATTTTTCAATTTTATCTATCGTATCTATACGTTTGGCCAGCCCAATGAATTTGGCTGTTTTGGGTTTGTAGGTTTGTCGCATGTCTTCCTGGATCTGCACCCAACCTTTTTCCAGCATTTTTTTAAGCAAGGGTAATGGGTTGGCGCTGCCAATCAATTGGCTTATTTCGCTAATGGTAAGTACCTCTTTCTTTTGCAGAATGGTGATTATTTGTTGTTCCTGTGCATCGACAGTATCGGGAATAGAATCCAACTCTACCGGAAAAATCCGTGTTTCGCTTTCGAGCCGCAACCCCGATGGCAAAGCCGCTTTATAAATTTCCCCAACGCTGCACAGGTAGTAATCCGCGCTCCATTCCCAAAGGCGTATCTGCCATTTATTTACTACCAGAGCCGCATCCAACAATTGTATGATGGGCTTGGTTTGGTAGGCGGTAGGTTTATTTTGGTGAACCGAAAAGACCAGTCCGGTATATAGTTTTTTCTTTCCAAAAGGGATAATTACCCTCATTCCGGGTTCCACCTTCTGCTGAATTTCCATGGGAACTTCATAAGTAAAGTATCCTTTAACAGGGAGCGGTAAAATAACGTCAACAAATTGGGGAACAGGGTTCATGATTTAAAAATAAAGCCGGATAAAAATAGTAAAACTATCTTACTCCGGCACGAAATGCGAGAAGGTAATAAATTTTATATAGAAAGAATTTCCGAAATTTTCAGCAATTCTTCGTTCAGTCCCTTATGTGCTTTGATGGTTTTGTTGAAGGGTATATGTACAATTTTATTGTTCACAATTCCAATCATCACACTTTTTTGGTCATCAAGTAGTGCATCTACAGCCGCTGCTCCCATGTGACTGGCAGTTACCCGGTCGTAAGCCGATGGTGAACCTCCCCTTTGGATGTGTCCCAAAACGGTAACTTTTACATCGTATTGGCTAAAATCTTCCTGCACTCTTTTGGCAATTTCGTAGGCCCCACCTTGTTGCTCGCCTTCGGCAACAATAACGATACCGCTGGTTTTTTTATTTACGAAACCCGTTTCAAGGTATTTTTTTAATTTGGGGTATGGAGTATCCCGCTCGGGAACCAAAATGGCTTCAGCACCGCAGGCAATTCCACTTCGTAAGGCAATAAAACCGGCATCACGACCCATCACTTCCACAAAAAACAAGCGGTTGTGAGCACTGGCAGTATCGCGGATTTTATCTACAGCTTCCACCACGGTGTTAATGGCGGTATCGTAACCAATGGTATAATCGGTTCCGTATAAATCGTTATCAATGGTTCCGGGTATTCCTACACAAGGAATATCGTGTTCATCGGAAAACAGACGTGCACCGGTTAATGAACCGTCACCACCGATTATTACCAAAGCATCAATTTTATGTTTTTGCAAATTGGTAAAAGCCTGTGCTCGTCCTTCCACCGTGCGGAATTCAGCACTGCGTGCGGTTTTCAAAATGGTTCCACCCAGCTGTATGATGTTACTTACGTGGCTCGACTCCAACTTTTTAATCTGGTCGTTAATCATTCCATGATATCCACTTCGGATTCCATAAACTTCCAATCCATGGTAAATGGCCATTCGTGTTACAGCCCTAATGGCGGCATTCATGCCCGGAGCATCACCTCCTGAGGTTAAAACCCCTATCCGTTTAATTTTTGCCATATTATGTTTTTTTAGTTTTTAATTCAATTGTTGGTGAATGGTTTGAGCCACTTCTTGTAACAACCAGGTTGGGGTTGAAGTGGCACCGCTAATTCCAACAGTTTTTTTATTTTGAAACCAGTTAAAATCCAAATCCGAACTATCTGAAATAAAGTAGGTGTTTGGGTTCTCGTTCTTGCAAACCTGATATAAATATTGACCATTGCTGCTTTTTTTGCCTCCAACAAAAATAATGACGTCGAAATTTTTGGCAAATTTTTTCAACCAGGGTTCCCGGTTCGAAACTTGTCGGCAAATAGTATCATGAATTTTAAGATGTGATTTCGCTTTTTCTTGAATCTGATAGCACAGGTATTGGTAAGCATCCATGGAACTGGTAGTTTGCGAAAACACCTCCAAGGGTTGGTCAAAATTGAGGTATTTAAAATCTTCCATGTTTTCAATTACCAATGCTTCATTGTTGGTTTGTCCTAAAAGTCCAATTACTTCAGCGTGCCCCTTTTTGCCAAAAATAACTACCCGCCCGTTATCCTTTGATAATGCTTCCCAAGCCGCTTTTACCCTTTGTTGTAATTTTGTTACTACCGGACAGGTTCCATCGCTAAGATGCAATTTGTTTTTACTGGCAACATGGTAGCTTGTTGGAGGTTCTCCATGCGCCCGGAATAGAATATTTGAATTTTTTATTTTTGAAAACTCATTCAAATCAATAGTTTTCAAGCCCAATGACTTCAACCGATCCATTTCCTGATGATTGTGAACCGTATCGCCTAAGCTGTAAACCGGTTCTCCTTTTTTAAGCTGATCTTCGGCTAATTGCACCACACGGGCCACGCCAAAGCAAAACCCGGAAAGCGGATCTATTTCAATGGACACTTGTTTGCCCCGAATGATTAGTTCGTTATTTGCTTCGTTGGTTGACAAGTGCAATAAGTTTTTCAAGTTGTTCCTGTTTGGTTAAAAAGCTGTTATCCAGAATTATCGCATCATCGGCTTTGCGCAAGGGCGATATGTCGCGGTTGGCGTCAATAAAATCCCGTTTTTCGATGTTGTCCAATACTTCCTGAAACGAAACCTCTTGTCCGGTTGCCTTTATTTCGTCGAAACGCCTTTGCGCCCTTACCTGTGGCGATGCGGTCATAAATATTTTCAATTCGGCTTGTGGAAAAACTACCGTTCCAATGTCGCGGCCATCCATAACAATGCCTCCTTTTTTGCCCATTTCCTGCTGTAATTTCACCAGTTTTTCGCGCACAAAACCAATCTTGCTCACCGCACTTACATTGTTTGAAACGGCCAAGGTGCGTATTTTGTCTTCCACCTCTTGATGGTTCATCCAGGTAATATATCGTTCATGAGTTTCATCAAACGTGAAATGAATGGTTAAATCCTGTATTGAGTTTTTAAGTTCGGTTTCATCCACATGGTCACCTTCCATAAGTCCGTGTTCCATACAAAACAAGGTAACCGACCGATACATGGCGCCACTATCAATATAGGTGTATCCCAACACTTTGGCAAGATCCTTAGCCACCGTGCTTTTTCCGCACGATGAATGCCCATCGATGGCAATGGTCAGCCTTTTTTTTGGATTTTCCATTTGTTTTTTATCAGCGGTCAAAGTTATAAAGAAATGGTTGCTGAAAAATATCTTTCAACTTAATTTTTAAAGAGTGATAGTTTTTGCAATGTCAGGTTGCTTCCAGCCCTAATCAATTTAAGTGCAAAGGTTTTCGGAGGTTTTCGGTGCAACCATTTTTCAAGGGCGTTGGAACAAATGAGTGAAGCATGTAACTCTTATTGGAAACTATGTAACATTTTAAGCTATAAAGATATCGACCTTTGTATGTAAGAAAAAAAGATGAAAAAGAACCCATTTAAAATTGCTATAACAACGATGCTTTTATTGTTGTGGACTACTAATTATGGACAAGCCCCAGACTTAGGAACAGCTTCTACTTATGCATTATTTACTACCATTGGGGCATTTACCAATACCGGTGCATCACAAATTAATGGTAATATTGGCACTCATGCTGGGGCTTTATCCGGATTTCCTCCCGGTTTGGTGAGTGGCGAAACCCATATTGCCGATGCTTTTTCGTTGCAAGCCGGAAATGATGTTGAAACTGCATATAGCTATATTACTGCCATGTCATGCGGAAGTATAATTGGAAGTAGTTTAGGAAATGGCCAAGTGTTAACTTCAAATGTTTATTGTTTGATTACAGCATCAACGTTAAGTGGTGAACTGATTTTAGATGGCCAGGGTGATGCCAATGCCTTATTTATTTTTAAAATTGAGGGAGCCTTTTTGGTAGATCCATCGGCAACTATTTCATTATTGAATTTGGCTTCGCCTGCAAATGTATATTGGCAGATAAATGGGGAATTCTCCTTGGGAGCTAATGCTATATTCAAAGGCACTGTTTTGAACACCGGCGAAATAAATTTGCAAACAGGTTCTTCGCTTGAAGGAAGGGCTCTTTCCCGCCAAGGAGCTGTTAATATTTATGAGATACAATCGGCCATTTCCAATGAAATACCTTTATCCATTGAATTGCTTTCATTAACGGCTCATTGCAGCCAACAAATGGTTAAGGTACAATGGAGTACAGCTACCGAAAGCAATAACAATTACTTTACGTTGGAACGAAGCACTGATGCTACCCAATGGTTCCTAATTGGCTCAATTGAAGGAGCAGGAAACTCTTCTGGTATTAAGATTTATAACTTTACCGATATAAATCCAACACAACCTATTTCATACTACCGTTTACAACAAACTGACTTTGACGGAATTTCTTCTGTTTCGCAAACCATTTTTGTTGATACCAAAGTTGGTGATTTAAATGAATTAAACATTTTCCCTAATCCAAGCACAGGAGCATTTGAATTGCAATTTAATGATGATCCGGAACTTATCAGGGAATTGCTGATAGTGGATGTTACAGGAAAAAAAGTTTATTCTTCCGATAATTTTCAAAGTACTATTGATTTATTGAACGAAAGCAATGGAATGTACTTTTTAAGATACAAAATGGGTTCCAATGAATTTATAAAGCGTTTTATTATTAGCAGATAAACCACTGAGCACCTGGAACACAGAACTCATGCTAAATAATCCGGTATATTTCCATAATGCTTTCCAGGATTTTATCGAAGTCAATTTTCAGATCAATCAGTTTTCCGCTGTGGATATCAAAAACCCAACCATGAACCGTGATATGCCTATCTTTATAGGCTTTTTGTACGTCGGAAGTTTTCAGTACATTTACGCATTGCTCCTGTACGTTCAATTCCACTAGCCGTTTGTATTTTTCTTCTTCATCGGTAATGGTGGCCAACTCGTCTTTATGAATGCGATATACATCGCGAATGTTTCGAAGCCAAGGGTTTAGAATGCCCATATCAGCCGATTGCATAGCGGCTTTAACGCCTGTGCAATAATAATGGCCGCAAACTATAATGTGGTTCACTTTTAAATTGGTGACCGCATAATTAATTACCGACATGGCACTCAAATCGGTGTTGGGAACCATGTTGGCAATATTGCGGTGCACAAACACTTCGCCGGGACGCACACCCATCAATTCTTCGGCCGATACCCGGCTGTCGGAACAGCCAATGTAAAGAATGTCAGGATTCTGATCACCCGACAGTTTTTTGAAATAGGCTTCGTCAAGTCGCAGTTTCTCTTCTATCCAGCGCTGGTTGTTTTTGAATATCTGGGCTATGTTCATGTAATTAAATCATTTATTTTGCGTGAAGATAACAATCGCAATGGAAAAATAGTTCATTTTCAGGTATTGCGTACCATGGATTGTAAATCATTGCACATGAATTTATTAATCCAAGTTTATAGTATTTTAAACGACTACCCATGGTTTTTTAATCAGTTTTTTGTCAAATGGATATTAGGGATCACTGGGCTCCAACCCGGTATTGGTTGAAATGAGAGGAATCGTGCGGCATAGGGGATTGTTGGTTAATAGAATATGAAAATAATTGAGATTTATCTTATTGGGTTTTAAATCCTACTTTAGTGCGATTCTTCTGTTCAAGCTCATCCCGTTTGGAGAGTTCAAATTGTTTTATGTATTCCAACAGTAACATTATTTTGTCATCGTGATCAGCTAATTTAGTTTCAAACTGCTCAAATTTCAGTAACAAATCTTTATGAGTTGCCAACATATTACGTATTTTGGTATAAACACGCATAATTTGTATATTCACCTTTATTGCTAAGTCACTATTCAAAACACTTGAAAGCATTAAAACCCCGTGTTCTGTGAAAACATAAGGTATGGTTCGACGGCCTCCCCAACTTGAGGTCGCAATTTGCGACTTCAAGTTATTAAATTCAACTTGCGATAATTGAAACATAAAGTCTTCCGGAAAACGATTCGTGTTGCGTTTAACTTGTTCATTCAACCGTTTGGTTTCCACTCCGTAAAGCTCAGCCAGGTCGGTGTCGAGCATTACTTTTTCACCCCGAATAAAATAGATTTTACTCATTACAAATTCGTCAGGTATAATCGATAATGGCTTTATTTTACTCATATGGCTATTTTTTGCTCTCTAAATTTAATTTAAAAATTGGATATCACAAAACCGGATATTAATAGTTTTAATTTCGATAGGAGTCCTATTATGAACAGAATTGGCCCCATATCTTACAGTGACTGACATAGCTCGCCAAGCTCCAGCCCAGTATTGGACAAATGATTCCGACACCAACAGCTATCGTGATTTGGCATGTTGGCGTTCCATTCATTGGCGGATTAAGGAGAAGAAGAACCCGAAAATTTGGAATTCAATTCTTTGCAGCATGCGCTGCGATTTCCAAAAAGCCCGGCGCTGCTGCCAGACATTTTATTGCTAGCAACTACAAAAGGATTGACTTTGTTGAACTTCGATTTGTATCGTAGTAGATTAAAATACCATACGAGTGGACTCGTGCGGTAGCTAAGCATTAAACAAAAAGCCTGGCATTGAGCCAAGCTTTCTTATTTTTATGTTTTTATTCTATTAATAAACCAATGTTTGAATGGAATGGGCTAAAATTTCAACGGTAGTTTTAGTAGAACCTACAAACAAATTGTAGGTTATCGGGCCATCGCTTTGGTTCATTACCACAGTTGCCATGGTTCCATCGGTATTCAAAAACGAAGTGCTTATTAACTGGCTCCGGCTGCAAGCGGTGCTTACCCGTTTGGCATCGGGATGGATGAATTTCGAGAAATGGCCAATGTAATAATACGAAGGAGTGTAAATCAATTCTCCGGTGCGGGTATCGCCATGAATGGGCGCAAAGCAAAAATTCCCCACATGGTTAGGGCCACCTGTTTCATCCAAAAGAATGTTCCAGTCGGTCCAGGCAACGGTTCCATTATTGAAATCATTAATCATTGATAAGCCATATCTTTCGCCATTTGCCCACAATTGGAGCTTTTCAAAATTGAACCGTTCGTTGCATCCTTCGGTAAAAATCAGATTTTTGGTAGGATAATCTTCTTGTACCTTGCCCACATTTTCGAACATAGGTTTGCCACCACTCCAGCTTTCGTACCAATGGAATCCCATTCCCCATGCATATTTTGATGCTTCAGGATCGTCGAAAATTACGTTAGCACGTTGAGTCATCAAATCGCGGTTGTGATCCCAAACAATTATTTTTTTATCACTCAACCCTTGTTTTTCCATTATGGGTCCCAGAAAATTTTTCAAAAAATCACGCTCATTTTCGGCAGTATATATGCACGATTCCCAGGTTTGTTTTGCCATGGGTTCGTTTTGAACAGAAATAGCCCAAACAGGTATCCCTTCCTTTTCATAAGCTTTTACAAACTTGGTAAAATAGGTAGCCCAACTTTCATAAAATTCTGGTAGCAGTATTCCGCCGTGCAAGATATCGTTGTTGTCTTTCATAAAAGCCGGTGGGCTCCATGGACTGGCGTATAAAGGAAGTTTTCCGCCGGCTGCTTTAATAGCCTGCTTAATGAGCGGGATTCGGAATTGTTTGTCGTGTTCAATGCTGAACGATTTTAATTCTTTATCGCCCTCGGTTATATAGGTGTAACTTCCGCTGCTAAAATCACAACTGTGGATGTTGGTGCGCGCTAACGTATAGCCAATTCCTTTGGCTTTGTCGAAATAGGCATCCAAAAATTCCTGTTGCTTGGCTATTGGCAATTTAGCAAAAACCTCGGCACTGGCATCGGTTATGGCTCCACCAATTCCTATAAATGTTTGATAGGTTTTGGTTGGGTTCACAAAAACACAAACTTCTGTTTCAAGGGGTTGTACTGCAGGGGCAAAAACCAGTTTATTGGTCTGGGCTAATCGTTGATTGGCCGTTTCAGAGGTGGTGTAAACGGTCCCACTTTTCCCTTCGGTGGTGAATTTTTGTTGTGCATTCGACCCTGCTTTTTCCTGACAAGAAGCAAGAACAAAAAACAAGGTTCCTAAAATTGCGAGAATTGGTTTTTTCATCGTTTTAAGTTTTTGTATGGTTCAACTCTTAGTTTAAGTTTTACGATTTTTAACACATAGTTTGAACTGCGATATAGAAGCAAATTTAAATTAATATATGGCCAATGAAAATTAATCGAAAGAAATAAATTAATGCTACAAAATAACAGTCCATTTCATAGCTTTAAATTTTAACAAATAATTGGCCCGTGTGGGCAAAAAAAAACCCCTGAAAATTCAGAGGTTTTGTTGACCCATAAGGATTCGAACCTTAACTGGCTGAACCAAAATCAGAAGTGCTACCATTACACCATGGGTCAGTACCAATAATGTGGGTGCAAAAGTAAATTATTTTTCTTCCCTTGCAAAGAAATCACAAGAAAATTATTTGTCAATTTCAGGTATTGCTATTAAAGGCGAAAAAAGTGATTTATGTAATTGAATTATAACCTGTTAATGTATTCTATTTTCTAATATTTCAAGATACATTTTTATGTTTGAAATAGTTGCATCTTTGTTTTTTGCTTTTACTATGAATATTCATCGACCTCCTAAATGGTTACGGGCTCTTTATTACAGTGTTGATTGGAAAATTACAGACCAATCCAACAGCTTATTTCTGACTTTTGATGACGGTCCAACCCCTGAAGTTACCGAATGGGTTTTGGAACAGCTTGATTTGTTTAATGCCAAAGCCACTTTTTTTTGCATTGGCCGGAATGTGGAACATTATCCCGATATTTATTCAAAAATAATAGAAAAAGGACACGCCGTAGGTAACCACACCTATAGCCATTTAAAAGGCTGGAAAACACCTACCGAAGAGTATATAAACGATGTAGAATTAGCCTCCCAGTTCATTCGTTCCAATCTTTTTCGTCCACCTTATGGGCGAATTCGCCGGAAACAAATTAAAAAATTAAAAGCGCTGGGTTACCGTCTGTATATGTGGGATGTGCTTTCGGAGGATTACAATGCCGCCATTGGCCCCGAAAAGTGTCTGGAATATGTAATGAAATATACCGAGGCTGGATCTATTATCGTATTTCACGATTCGGTTAAAGCCAGTAAAAACTTATATGCGGTGTTACCGGCTATTTTAAAATATTACAAAGAAAAAGGATTTGTATTTCGGGAATTGAAATGATTTTATATATTTGCATCGCTGTTTTGGGGGATTAGCTCAGTTGGCTAGAGCGTTTGGCTGGCAGCCAAAAGGTCATCGGTTCGATTCCGATATTCTCCACAAAGACCCACGATATGTGGGTTTTTGTGTTTATAGCCATTTATACCCATATATTGTATTCTGAAAAATTTGACCGATTTTACTATGGACAAACAGAGGATTTACAATCTCGCCCTCAAAACCTAATTCGGTAAAAATACCTTCATCTCTATTTTTTTACCAACAACCAAAATAAGTTGAACCCCTTAAAAACAAATCAATTTTATTATTTTTGATAAAAATCAAATTAACAACCTATGAATGAATTTATCTGGAACAGTAAGAAAATTTCTTATATCGAGCAAGGACAAGGACTACCGGTGGTATTGCTGCACGGATATCTGGAAACCAAAGAAGTTTGGAACGGATTTGCCCAACGTATAGCCACCCATTATCGGGTAATAATTCCCGATATTCCGGGTCATGGTAGCAGTGAAGTGCTTTCGGAAACCCATTCCATGGAATTAATGGCTCAAGCTATTCATGCATTGTTGCAATCCCGTTCCATTAAAAAATGTGTATTGGTGGGGCATAGTATGGGCGGCTATGTAATGCTAGCTTTTGCGCAACTATTTCCTGAAAATGTGGCCGGACTGGTTCTCCTTCACAGCTCGGTTTATGCCGATACCGAGGAAAAAAAGAAGAGCCGGTTGCAGGAAATTGATATGATTGAAAAGGGTCGTTTGAACCAAATAATTGCCAACCATTTACCCAAGACCTTTGCATCGGAAAACCTGACACGGTTTCAACCCATTTTGGATGAAATGAATCAAAGAGCTCTTAGGCATGATACAAAAGGGGTTTGTGCCCTTATACGAGGCATGATGGAGCGCCCCGATAGACAAGAATTGATTCGCAACTTTAGTAAACCCATGCTTTTTATTTTTGGAAAAAAAGACAATTTTATTTCGGTGGATGCAGCAGAAAGGATGTTGCTTTTGAATGCAAAAATTCAATCGGAGTGGCTATACAATTCGGGCCACATGGGCTTTATGGAAGAACCGGATGAGGCAATAGCTACCATTGAAAGTTTTATGAATAATTCATTTTCGGAAATCAACAAAAACAAAAAGTCATGAAAAAATTTATTGTTTGTTTTCTATTCGTTTTTCCATTGTGGCTGAGTGCCCAGCAATCGGATAATTTAGCTGTAAAATGGGAAGAGCTTACCACGCCTGATTTTGTGAAAGCCGTGTCGCAATCGGGCAAAGTTTGCATTCTACCCATAGGAGTGGTTGAAAAACACGGGCCTCACATGCCGCTTGGTACCGATTTGATCAACATCCGAGCCACTGTGTTTGAAGCTGTTAAGCAAGAATATGCGGTGGTTTTTCCGGAATACTATGTGAGCCAGATAAACGAGGCAAGGCACCAGCCCGGTGTAATTGCTTATAGCCCTGACCTAATATGGAAAATGTTGTTGGAAACCTGTGACGAAATTGCCCGCAATGGATTCGAAAAAATAATTTTTGTAAACGGGCATGGAGGCAATGGCAGCTTTTTACCCTATTTTTGCATGTCGCTTTTGTCGGAAAAAAGGGATTATGCCGTGTATCTTTTCCAACCGGCACCCGATTCGGTGGAACACCTCAAGGTTGAAAAGCTAATGAATAAATTATCGCCGGAAGCGGGTGGCGGACATGCCGGGGCTACCGAGACCTCTTTTATGATGGCGGTGCGTCCCGACCTTATTAAAATGAATGAAGCTGAAACGCAATCGGGAGAAGACCAAAACCATTTGCCTGATTTGAATTACTCGTACACCGGAATTTGGTGGTATGCAAAGTTTCCAAACCACTATTTTGGACATGGAAAATACGCTACCCCGGAACTGGGGCAGGCAATGCTGACGGAAGATGTGAGTCAACTGGTTAAAATGATACGCGAAGTGAAAACCGATACCAAAGTATTGGAACTACAAAAAGAATTTTACGAGCGTTCGGAGCATCCCATTGACACCAAGTAATAAAAGTGATTTTAGTTGAGGGGTAAACCATAAGAATTATTCTCAATTCAATTCCCCAATCTGAATGTGGACTTGCAAAAGGTAAGTCCCGCTATAACACTCCTACATTGTTTTGCAACAAAATTTTGGAAAATTAATTTTATTTGTACTTTCGTTAAAGCAGTGTAAATATAAGAAAGCGTACCTATGAAAAAGTCATTAGTATTTTTGGTTTTGTGTTTAACCTTCTTGTATTCGAATGCCCAAAAATTGGAATTGCTTGTGCAATCGGGGCATACAGGTGTAGTTTACTCGGTGTGTTTTAGTCCCGATGGAAAATATATTCTAACCGCTGGGCAAGATAACAAAGCAAAACTTTGGGATTTTGCTTCCCGTACCGAGATCAAAGTTTATAATGGGCATTCTAAATCAGTTAATTCAGCCTGTTTTACTTCCGATGGAAAATACATATTAACCTGTAGTGATGATAATACGGCAATCCTCTTTAATACAGTAACCGGCGATATAATTCAACGATACTTGGGCCATACCGGTTATATTATGGACGCAGCCATTAGCCCTGACGGTAAATTTGTGGTAACCGGTAGTCAGGACAAAACAGCTAAATTATGGGATTTGGCAACAGGTAAGGAATTGAAAACATTCCCGGGACTTAGGTTTGATGTGTTAAAAGTTTGTTTTAGCCCCGATTCAAAAACCGTTTTGACCAGCCACATGCTCGATGGTGTTGCCATATTGTGGGATGTTGAAACGGGAGCAAAAATCAGGGAATTTGTTATGGAACCCAATATGGGTGTGCAGGTTTCAGCCATTAGCCCCGATGGCAAATATGTAGCTATTGGATATGCATCGTGGGTAGCCACGTATGATATATCAACCGGAGAGCGAATCCTGAATATTCAAGCCAATCAAGAACTTAAGCAAGTATCGGGAATTGCATATACTAAGGATGGCAGCTATTTTGCCACCTGCAGTTACGATAAAACCATTGTACTTTGGGATGCAAAAACGGGAGATAAAATTAGAACATACAATAGACATTGGACACAGGTCCGTTCCATAGCTTTTAGCCCCGATAACAAGTACATGGTATCGGGAGGGGGATATATGGACGATAGGGAGCAGGAAAGAATTCGGATATGGGATGTTGAACAAGGTTATCAGGTGGGAGCCTTAACCGGTAAAGTGAACGAATGGATATGGGCGGCCGATATAAGCGGCGATGACCGGTATTTGCTAACCGGAGGCGAAAGCCAGGTGGCAAAACTGTGGGATCTTTCACTCGGTAAAATTATTCAGTCCTATTCGGGCCATAGTGAACAAATTAATGCAGTAGCTATTAGCCCCGATTGCAAAATGATTGCTACAGCAGGTGGCGCCCATTATTCCAATGGTCATGATTTTACCATGAGGGTTTGGGATTTTGAATCGGGAAAAATGATAAATTCTTTCGACCACGATTATTATGTGAGTGATGTAAAATTTAGTGCTGACAACAAATTCCTTGTATCAGGAAGCATCGATTGCCGACCAAAATTGTATAATCGGACCACAAATACCATAGACCGGGTTTTTTATATTAATTCTGAACCAATAAACAGCGTTGCATTTAGTCCCGACAGTAAATCTGTTTTGTTTGGTTTGGGTAGTTTAGGAAATAACCGCGATAATTCTGCTCAAATATGGGATATAACAAAAAACTTTTATAGCCTCTGTACTTTCGGCCACAATAGAGCCGATTATAATATTATTACCCCGGTTGAATTTGTAAAATACAGCAATAACGGCAAGCTATATGTGTCGCAAGGCGGAGGTACGGTAATTGTTAGAGATGCAATAACAGGAGTTGCAAAAGACTCATTGAATAAACTGGATCAAGGCATTCATCTTACTACTCCTTTTTTCATGTCCGACGATAAAACCCTACTAACTGGAAGTGAAGAGGGTTCAGTTTTTAAATGGGATGTAAACACAGGGGCTGAATTAAGCAGGTTTACTGCCGACCCGTATATTCAAGCCATCGATAAAAAAGGAAAATTTATGGTAACAAGAGGTGAAGGAGCTTTGGTGAAATTGTGGGATATTCAAACGGGACAATTAGTTGCCACATTCATGTCGGTTGGGAAAGATGATTGGGCAATTGTAACGCCCCAAGGGTATTATATGGCCTCCAAGGGAGCAACAAACTATGTACGTTTTGTGAATGGTTTAAATTCATACACATTTGATAATCTCGATTTGATATTAAACAGGCCCGATATTGTAATCAAAAACTTGGGTGTTGCCGATGCAAGTCTTGTAAATACCTATAAACAGGCTTATTTGAAACGACTTAAAAGAATGAAATTAAAAGAAAGTGATATTTCGCTTGAAATGCACTTACCAAAAATTCAATTTGCCGAAAACAACTTCCCCATGGAAACCGATCAAAATAACATAACGCTTAAAATAGAGGTTTCCGACGATTTGTATCCGTTAGACCGGATTAACGTTTTCATAAACGACGTGCCTATTTACGGTATAAACGGCATTTCATTGGCCAATCAAAATGGGTTGCAAATAAACAAAGAAATAACTGTTAAACTTGCCGATGGAAAGAACAAAATACAAATTTCAGCTTTAAATAAAAAAGGTGCCGAAAGCCTAAGGGAAGGCTTTGAAATTGAGTATAAAACACCATCAGTAAAACACAACTTATACATAGTTGCCATTGGTATTTCAGAATATGTAAACAAAGCCATGAATTTAACTTATGCCGCTAAAGATGCCAATGATTTGCTGACCCTCATGCAAACAAAAAATGATTTGTATAATGAAGTAAAAGCGTTTCCCATTTTAAACCGGGATGCTGTTAAAGCAACTATCTTAAATGTGAAACAGGAATTATTGAAATCCGATATCAACGATGAAGTAATTCTCTTTATAGCCGGTCACGGGTTATTGGATAAAAACCTGGATTGGTACCTGGGTACACACGATGTTGATTTTAACAATCCGGCAGCCAAAGGGGTTGTTTATGAATATTTGGAGGGATTGCTGGATAGTATTCCTGCCTTAAAAAAGATATTAATTATGGATGCCTGTAATTCAGGCGAAGTGGATAAAGAAGAAAGCCAGCTTGTAACGGCTGTAACCGATACAACCAATAGCTTTGTAAAAAGCCGGGGTTTTAAAACCATCCAATCAACATCAACAAACAAATCGCAGGGAATTGGATTGAAAAACTCCTTTGAATTGATGCAGAGTATGTTTGCCAATATTCAAAAAGGCTCAGGAGCCATAGTAATTTCATCGGCAAGTGGTTCCGAATTTGCATTTGAATCGTCGGAGTGGCAGAATGGGGTTTTTACCTATTCATTGCTGGAGGGGATAAAATCGATGAATGCGGATGCCAATAAGGATTACACCATTACCGTTTCGGAATTAAACGATTATGTAAGTAAACGGGTTAAGGAATTGACCCAAGGAAAGCAAAATCCGACTTCGCGGAAAGAAAACCTGTTGTTCGATTATCGGGTTTGGTAAGTAACAGTTTTTTTGTGCAAGTTATTTCTAATTGCTACAACTTAGCGAAGCGTTCTCGCACCTGTTCTGATTTTTACTATACCCTTGGGCAGGAAAACTTAAAGCGGGTGATGGAAATGTAGATTTCCGGTGGACATAACATCAGGATGCTATAGATAGTTCTTGAATATAGAACCATTTGATTCTTTTCCCCTATTTTTCAATATTGTAATATTTTAAAAATCTATTGATAAATTGGATATATGTATCAGTAAATACTGCATAGTTGTCTTTTACTAACCTAATAAATTTATGCTGATTAACAAACATATTTAATTCTTTCATACTTACAACTTCAGAGGCTTCAAAGGGCTCAGTATTCATGTTTTTAAAAAACCATATTCTTTGACTTTCTTGAAATGAATCAAAAATTTTGCGAAATATTAAAAAATCGACTTTTTCTTCATCACTAAATCCTTGTTTCACTACCATATTATTACCTATTTTAGTTATGGATTCACCGAAACTAAGATTACTTGAATCAATATCCACTGATTTTATTTCTTTCTCTATTTTATTATGAAAGGAGTTAATCAAAACACTGAATATTTTTAGTGCTGCAAAATTTATTTTTATTAAGTCATTCTCATTATCTAGTAATTTCAATTCATATAATACGGTTTGTTCTGCTATACTAAAATTTTCTTTCAAAATTTTTTCATCGATATCAATCTTTAATGGGTCAACATAATCACCTAGATTTTGGATTAGCTGATGATTATCTAAAACTTTATTTATTGTTTGAATATCGAAAAATGTTTCAGATGAATTCTTTTTTAATGAATCATAATTAGACTTTAGCTTTAAATTATCCTCTTCTAAGAAGATTATTTGCTTTGTGATTTCTTCAATTGTATTATCCCGTTTACTTATTCTTTCTTCTAACTCTTTTATTGAATCGTTTTTTTCTTTGAGTTCTTTTAGGTCACTTTTCCGAAATTCTGCTACTTCATTCTGCTTAAAAAGGGTTTCTTTTGAAATTCTTGCTTTCCAATTATTTGCTTCCCTTCTACATAATTCTAGAAAGCTATTTGTTAGTATATTCAAAGATGGGATTGCAAGAATGTAACAAGCTGTAGTAATCAATGGCCACCATAGTAAAATACCGCTATTGGTATCAATTGATTTTAGATAATGAAACTTATCAGGAAATCCATTGAGGTATTCTTCACTTACAAAAAAAGTAATATAAAAGTACTTCCAGTTCCAACAAATCCAAGCTAAAACAAAAGTGCTGACAAAAATATTCCTTAATCTATCTTGTATATTTTCAAATATACTCTTTAAAAAGCCTTCCATAATTTTATATTTTGTTGGTTTGGATTGGCTAATTTAACACTATTTAATTTTGTCCTCCTCATTACAGCATATTGTTTTAATAACCTGCGAACTCTCTTAATAATTCAATATAATATTCTGATGACTTTTCATAATATTGAAATGCATAATCATATGTAAATTCCTTTTGTAAAAACGCATAATTACCTTCTAAATATCTTGTTTCATCAAGTGTATAATAATCCGTTTCTGTTTTTTTTGTTCCATCTGCAGTACCATATCTATACCGTACTGTGAAACACTTTTGTTTGTTAAACTGATAGTCGTGATGCCAAATTTCTACTAAAGATTTAAGTGTGTCTAATTCAGCATTACATATTGCTCTTGTTTGATCGCCATTAATTTCACCATCTTGTTGTCTTGAAAAGGCATTAACAATATCTCTTTTAGTTTCCGATGATTTTATTGTCAATTGCAATGACAAATGAAATAAATTGCGCATATCGGGGCACGAATCAGGTGTTATACTAACAATTTCAGCATTAGTAAACCTACTTTCCAGATTTGTTTTGATTAACTTTTTTATTGATGATTCATTAACAGTTTTTGACTCATCAACAGTACTATTATTACCTTTGTCAACTTGAGCACAAGAAGTTATGCTTATTAAGATAATAACACATGACAAGGAGTTAATTCTTTTCATAAATTCATTTTAGGTTTAATTACTTCAAATTCAAAGTTAACCAATTATTGTTTATAAAGTAAATTTAACAAAATATTAATCACGTTCAATATACGGATGGTCTAAATCAATAAACCGCTTTTGATAAACGGTAAATGACTCCTCTGAACCATTAAATTTAACTATTATTTTATCGATAGATTTAATGTGCATCGTTTGAATTATAATTTTGATGCAATTGGGTGACTTGGTGCCTTAGTCCCGATAGCTATCGGGATTTCTTTGTTTATGGTTTTCGGAGTGAATTCAAACAATGGATGAAAAATCAAGCTGTTTTTTTAGTTCTTAACAAAGCCAAATTATATTCTGTCTGCAAGCGCATCCAGAATTCGGCACTTATGCCAAGGACTCCTTCGATTTTCAGGGCGGTTTCTTCCCCAATATTGCGTTTACCGTTCAAAATGTCGCTAATATGGCTTGGATATATCTGAAGCAACATGGCAAATTTTGATTTTTTAATGCCCCTGGCTTCAATTTCCATCGAAAGGACTTCTCCTGGGTGTAACAGAACATCTGTTTTAACCTCTTTTTCATCTGCACCAATAACCGTGTACATTTTATGAGTAATAATAAGTTTAAAATATTTATTGGTAGTGTTTAGAAAGTTCCTCGATATGTACAATCTCGATTACATCTTTAGTAATACGAAACTCTAACCGATAACTCTTATCAACTCTGACCGAAAAAAAACCTGATTTTTCTCCCTTTAATGATTCAAAGTTCAGGCCACGAAACTTAGACAATTCAACGGTATTGGAAACGTTTTTAAGTATCAACACCGTCTTTTTAAATTTTGTTATTACAGCATCGCTGTATTTGGGTTTACCTTTTTGTGATTCCCCCGTATAGAGCTTTTCAAGGTACTGGCTTTCGAATTTTATAACCATTTCAAGAAATAGTAGATTTAGGACGAATTACATACCACAAATATAGTAATAAATTTTTATTACCATTAGATGGTAATAAAAATAGAATTATCGTTTAAGTTATTAAAGTTTTCAACGATAGTTTTACCATTAAATATAATTTTAAGCATTTCTTCCTATCAGGAACAGTTATTTTATTAAATTTGACCAGTACCTAATCCAAATCATGAAAATTATTCCTGTTTAAAAATATTTGAATGTTAGTAAAAACCTACGGAAGCGCTGTTTTTGGAATTAATGCCACCACCATAACCGTTGAAGTGAATATTTCAATTGGGGTTGCTTTCCATTTGGTTGGTTTGCCCGATAGCGCCGTAAAAGAAAGCCAGCAGCGGATTAATGCCGCGCTTAAAAATAATGGTATTGAATTACCGGGCAAAAAAATTGTCATCAATATGGCGCCAGCCGACATCCGCAAAGAAGGCTCGGCGTACGATCTTACTTTGGCGGTTGGCATGATGGCCGCTTCAGGGCTGGTGTTGTCGGAGGAGCTTGAAAAATACATCATTATGGGCGAACTCTCGCTCGATGGCAGCCTTAACCCCATAAAAGGAGTGCTGCCCATTGCCATAAAAGCACGCGAGGAGGGCTTTATTGGTTTTATTTTACCCAAGCAAAATGCCCGCGAAGCTGCGGTGGTAAATAACCTCGATGTAATTGGTGTTGAAAACATTACCCAAGTGGTTGATTTCCTGAACGGAAAATTGAAAATAGAACCCACCATAGTAAATACCCGAGAGGAATTTTATGCGGGCCTTGAGCACTATGAAACCGATTTTTCCGATGTGCGTGGGCAGGAAAACGTAAAGCGGGCCATGGAAATAGCCGCAGCCGGCGGTCATAACATTATCATGATTGGGCCTCCCGGTGCCGGAAAAACCATGTTGGCCAAACGGATTGCCTCCATCCTTCCGCCGTTTACCTTGCAGGAAGCGTTGGAAACCACCAAGATTCATTCCGTTGCCGGGAAAATTGACAACCACACCGCCCTAATGACCACCAGGCCTTTTCGCAGCCCGCACCATACAATTTCTGACGTTGCTTTAGTTGGCGGAGGCACGTATCCGCAACCCGGTGAAATTTCGCTGGCCCATAACGGCGTATTGTTTTTAGATGAATTGCCTGAATTTCAGCGCACGGTATTGGAAGTAATGCGTCAACCGCTTGAGGATAGGGTGATTACCATTTCGCGGGCCAAATTCTCGGTGGAGTATCCGGCCAGTTTTATGCTGGTGGCCAGCATGAACCCTTGTCCCTGTGGATATTATAACCATCCCGAGAAAGATTGTGTTTGCTCATCTGGAATCCGGCAAAAGTATTTGAATAAGATTTCGGGCCCCCTGCTCGACCGGATTGACATCCATATTGAAGTGGTGCCTGTACCGTTTGAGAAACTCTCAGGGAAAGAAGCCCTGGAAAGCAGTCATGCCATCAGGGAACGGGTAACTAAAGCCCGGGAAACCCAAATGGAACGATTTAAGGACTTGACCGGCATTCACAACAATGCACAAATGAGCACCCGACTTATCCGCAAGTATTGCCAATTAGACGCCACCGGTTCGCAATTGATAAAAACAGCCATGGAAAAAGTGGGTCTTTCGGCACGGGCTTACGATCGTATTTTAAAGGTTTCGCGCACTATTGCTGATTTGGAAGGTAGCGAATCGATTCAGCCGCATCACTTGGCCGAAGCTATCCAATACCGAAGTTTGGACCGGGATAATTGGGGAAGTTGAAATTTCAATTATCAATTGTCAATTAGCAATGAGTAATTAACAATGAGTAAATCAAGAACTTACTATGAGTATAATGCTTTAGTGGGTTTTCAAAAAAAAGGGTTACTAATCCATACCAATATATTGACGGCAACTACAAAAACATTGATCAATGAAACGTGCTAAAGCTTGGCATTTCTTATTTTTACGTTTTTAAAACAAACCTTTTGAAAATAAAAGTTTCCATAATTTCACTCATTGTACCATTCAGCTTTTGGTGCAGTTGGGTTACCGCTCAAACAGCACCCAAATATTCGAATGAATTTTTGAGTATTGGGGTTGGAGCCCGTTCGTTTGCCATGTCGAATACTTCCGTTGCTTCCGTTTCCGGGATTACTTCTGTTTACTGGAATCCTGCGGCATTGGTTACGTTAAGCAAATCGGTAAATTTGGGGTTAATGCATTCTGAATATTTTGCGGGCTTGTCGCAATACGATTTTGGTGCTATTGCCTTTAAATCGGATGAAAACTCGAGCTTTGGCATTTCCTTTATCCGGTTTGGGGTTGACAATATACCAAATACATTGGCATTGATTGATAGAGATGGAAATATCCGGTTCGACCGTATTCAGCCGTTTTCAATTGCCGACTATGCAGTAACTTTTACTTATGCCCGGCAATTAGCTATTAAAGGGTTGAGCGTAGGAGGGAATGCCAAAATAATTCGCCGTATTGGGGGCGATTTTGCCAGTGCCTGGGGTTTTGGTGTTGATTTGGCGGCTCATTACCAGTTTAACCTTTGGCAATTCGGTATTATGGCCCGCGACATTACAACCACTATAAATTCATGGACTTTTTATACCGAAAATCTGGAGGAAGTTTTTAAAATGACCGGAAATGTTATTCCTACCAGCAGCACTGAAATAACCTTGCCCCGATTTATTTTAGGAGCAGCCAGAACCTTCAATTTTGGAAAAAAATGGGGTGCTTTGGCAGAAATAAATTTAGACCTTTCTACCGATGGTAAACGAAATGTTTTGTTGAAAGGCGATCCGTTTAGTATTGATCCTCATTTGGGAGTTGAATTCCACTACCAGAAACTAATATTTTTGCGGGCCGGAATTGGCAATATTCAGCAGGAATACGAAGGGGGTAAACATACCACCTTACAACCTAATATGGGCATTGGTATAAGCTATCGGGATTTTTCGGTCGATTATGCGTTAACCGATTTGGGAAATCTTTCGGCAGCGGGATACTCCCATGTTTTTAGCCTTACTTATAGTTTCGATAAAACAAAAGGAAACCAGCCTAAGCTTTAAAAGTATGCAACCATCCATAAATATAATTCTAAAACGAATCCTTGTTGTTTTGCTCTATTTCAGCACGAGTATTTCAATGGCTCAAAACTATGGCAACGAATGGATAGCAATGAATCAAACGTATTATCGGTTCAGCATTCCCACAACTGGTATTTATCACATTACCCTGCAACAATTGCAGCAAGCGGGAGTGCCTGTAAACAGTAATAATCCGCAGAATATTCAGCTTTTTTACAACGGACAGGAAATACCTTGTTACATAAAAGGTGAAAGTACCGGACTGCTTGAATACATTGAGTTTTTTGCTCAAAAAAATACTGGCTGGTTTGATGTAGAAATATACGATAAACCGGAAAATCAGACCAACCCTTACTATAGCATGATTACTGATACGGCAGCGGTTTTTATAACCTGGAATAGCAGCTTTAGTAATCGCCGCATGACCTTAGAAACGGATCAGAATTTTACAGGGTATTCCGCAGCACCGTATTGTCGATACCAATCGCTGGTTCAATATACAGGGAGATACTTTGAATCGTGGCCCGATTGTCAATATACTGAGGCCGAAGGCTGGGCCGATAATAATGCAATTAGCCTTGGAAACACAGTAACGAAAAATATTTCCACGCCGAAATGTGTGGCAAACGGTTCTCCCGTATCTATAGATTGGTCATTACTTACATACTCTGTTAATTCGCATCACCTAAAAATAACAGGGCCAGACTTTATTACCGATACTATTTTCAGTACTTACAAAACCATTAAAAAAAGCTATTCATTGACTAATATTACGCTCAGCAGTCAAACTCCCATTAATTTTGAAAGCATTAACGATGTGAACGCGCTTACTGATTATTCTGCGGTTTCATATATCTCTATTACTTATCCCCGCTCGTTTGCCAACATTACTGAAAACAGTTTTTTATTCAGCCTTCCAGCCTCGCCTTCAAGAAAAACCTACCTGGAGTTTCCGGGCTTGAGTTCGGGTAATTATTCGCTTTTTGATGTGTCGCGGGGAATCAAAATTTCAGTTATTTCGGAAGGTGGATTGCACAAATCCTTGGTTCCTGCATCGGCCAATGAAATTCAACTCGTACTGGTTAAGAACGAAGGATTGTTACTACCTACCCAAATTCGTTTGTCGGTAATGGTGAACCACGCTTCAAAAAATAAGCAACATCTCATTTTAAGCCATCCAAAGCTTTGGGTGCAAGCTGAGGAATATGCCAATTATAGGCAGGCTTACCTCATAAACGCCGAATATTTGTACGACCAGTTTGGTTATGGCATCCGCAAACACCCAATAGCTATCAGGTATTTCCTGCGGTACATTGTTTCCAACTGGACTACCTTGCCTACTGATTTGTTCATTATTGGTAAAGGGGTGAATATAGGGCCAAGAGAATCGAATAGTATAGTAGAAACAAGAAATAATCCAGCAGCATTCAATGCCAGTTTGGTTCCGTCGATGGGTTATACAGCCAGCGATGAATTACTGGGTATGGGAGTGAAAGGAACCAGGTTGGAATCATTTATACCCATCGGAAGGTTGGCCGCACAAAATGGCAGTCAGGTAAGTAACTATTTGGAAAAAGTTCAACAGTTTGAACAGAATGAACCGGCGGAATGGATGAAACACCTGATTCATTTTGGTGGAGGCATAAATAACAGCGAACAAAACCTATTCGAAGATTACTTAAATTCATACCGGTTAATTGCCAACGACACCTTATTTGGAGGGTATGTTTCCACCTTTTTAAAAAAATCGTCCGATCCCATTACCATTTCAAGAAATGATAGCATAACCGGATTAGTAAATAATGGAGTTAGCCTGATGACCTTTTTTGGTCACGGTTCCGCTAGCGGATTTGACCAAAACATTGATGATCCATCGGCTTACCAAAATCAAGGTAAATATCCTTTGATGTTAGCCAATTCCTGCTACTCGGGCGATATCCATTTATACAGTCAATACAGCACAAGCGAAAATTGGGTATTTATCCCTGAAAAAGGGGCTATCGGTTTTTTAGCCATGGTAGGACAAGGTTATCCTTCCTATTTAAATATGTTTACTACCCAATTTTACCGGCAATTAAGCAGTCTATCGTATGGCAAACCCATTGGCAGTATCATTAATGAGGCAAAAAAAGCCATGCAGGTAAATGCTACTTTGGGTCATATTTTTAACGAAACCGTTCACTCATTTACGCTGCATGGTGATCCTGCGGTGGTATTGAATAGTTTTCCTTTGCCCGATTTGAGCATGATTCCCGAGCAGGTTTTCTTCACACCGGCGAATATTACCACAGAACAGGATTCGTTTTACATAAATGTGGTACCTGTTAATATTAGCAGGACAAGTTCTCAACCTTTTATTATTGATGTGCAACGCACCTTTCAGGATGGCGGTTCTGCGAATTATCAGGCGGTTGTTAATGGCCTCTTTTATAAAGATACCGTTAGGATTAAATTACCGGTTGATTTTATTAAAGGACAAGGGTTGAATGAATTTTTTATCCGGTTAGATGTCCAAAACCAATGGGAAGAGTTGAGCGAATTGAACAATACAGCATCAGTAAATACCTTTATTTCGAGCTCCGATATTATTCCGGTAATTCCTTATGAGTACAGCGTTTATCCACTTACCAACCCAATACTAAAAGCCAGTACCGGCAATGCTTTAAGCGTTGAACAAACCAGCATTTTTGAGATAGATACTACCCAGCTTTTTAACAGCCCATTGCTTATTAGCCAGGAAATAACTCATTCCGGAGGTGTGGTAGAATGGCAACCCGGCATTAGTTTTAACCAACAAACTCCTTATTTTTGGAGGGCTGGCAAAAAAAATACCAGTGAACCCATGAAATGGTCAACCAGCTCGTTTGCGGTTGAAGCGGGTAAAAGCGGTTGGCAGCAAAAAAATATGGGTCAATTAGTAGCGAATCAATACAAATTTATTGAGCCAAATGCATCAAGCAATAAGTTTGAGTTTGCCATAGCGCCTAAATCAGTGCGTTGCCATAATATTGGAAGCCCTAATAGTAGCAACTATACTGATATTGGATATGAAGTGGATGGAATCGGTGATTATTCATCGTGTGAAGCCGCCAGTGCCTTATTGGTAGCGGTGATTGATTCTACTACCCTAATCCCTTGGCAATCGGACCGGGGTGATTTTGGCCAAGGCAATTATCCTAAATGCAGTTCCCGAAACCGTCCTGATAATTACTATGTCTTCCACCTATCTTCCGTTCAAGCGGATTTAGATGCATCCTTGGATAATTTGGTAAATCTAATTGAAAACGAAGTACCTGATGGGTTTTACATCCTTATTTATTCATTTATTGCTGGTAATTTTCAGTTATGGCGAGAGCGGCATTATGAAGCATTATTGGAATGGGGAGCCAGCAATGACATCCGTTTTTTGCAAAACAACCAGCCCTATATTTTCTTTAGCCAAAAAGGAAATCCTTCGCTGGGGCAGGAAGTATCTGGTACTTCCACTGAGACCATTGATTTATATACCGACATTAAATCGAATTTCACTTACGGTACTATCGCCAGCATTCCTGTAGGACCCTCCACTCAATGGAAAACTCTTTCGTGGAATTTTACTACTGTTGAAGCTAATCCAAACGAAGTAGCCAATTTGCAGGTTTATGGCATCGACCCTTTCGGAAATTCAATCCTTTTAATGGATTCCATTACTCAAAATGAAACGGACTTATCCTCAATCAGTGCCAATTCATATCCCTATATAAAGCTTCAATTTTATACCCGCGATGAAGAGTATGAAACGCCAGCGCAGCTAAAATCATGGAAAGTACTGTATGAACCGGTAACCGATTTGGCTATCAATCCACAAAAAGAGTGGAGCTTTTACAGCGATTCCATTCAGGAAGGCGATAAATGCAGGGTAAAAGTGGCCTTTGAAAATATTGGCCCGATTGCTGTTGATAGTTTATTGGTTAGCTACTGGCTTTTGGATGCAGCCAACAATCAACAATCCATCAGCCGGCACAGGGTTAGCCCATTGGCAGCAGGAGAATCTGTTATTGATTCTGTTGAGTTTAATACACTCAACCATCGGGGAAAAAACCAACTTTGGATAGAAATAAATCCGGAAACAACTTCGCAGGCTGGGTTCGACCAATTGGAACAATATCATTTCAATAATTTGGCAAACAAACCCTTTTATGTGCAAAAAGATGAACGAAACCCGCTGCTCGATGTTACTTTCGATGGAATCCATATTATGGATGGTGATTTAGTGTCAGCAAAACCGGAAATAATGGTCCAACTCAACGATGAAAATAAGTTTATTATCTTGAATGACACCTCGCTTTTTAGTTTGTATATCAAATCGCGGCAAACAGGTATTGAAAATAAGCTGGATATAACCGGCAATCCGGACATCAGTTTTATTCCGGCTCAATTGCCCGAAAACAAAGCTCATATTAGGTATCAGGCAAATTTTACGCAGGACGGCACCTACGAACTTCGGGTGCAAGCTAAAGATGCTACTGGCAATGAATCAGGACTTTACGATTACTTGATATCGTTTCAGGTCATCAATGAAAATACCATAACCAACGTGTTTAACTATCCCAATCCGTTCAGCACTTCCACACAGTTTGTTTTTGAACTTACCGGAAGCGAAATTCCCGATGAACTGCGCATTGAAATACTCACTGTTACTGGGAAAATTGTTAAGGTAATTTACATGGAAGAACTTGGCCCCATTACCATTGGTAAAAATATTACGCAATATACCTGGAATGGCACCGATATGTTTGGCGATGCTTTAGCAAATGGGGTTTATTTTTACCGGGTTTTTGCGCGTATGCAGGGTAAAGAACTAAAAATGCGCGATACGGGAACCAATCAATATTTTAAAAACGGGTTTGGTAAAATGTATTTGATGCGGTGATAAACGGATGGACGGTGAAAAGGTGACAAGGTGACAAGGTAACAGGGTGAAAAAAAGGGAAGGTGGAAAGGTGGAAAGGTTACAAGGTGAAAAAAAGGGAAGATGGAACTTGCAGCGCTCCGCAAAAGCGAGACAAGCCGGTGCGAGAAAGTTACAGAATAAACCCGCATTGCTTATGATATAAGTGTTGTAGGCTGCTTATTTTACAATTTTTAATTCCTTCAATATTTTCTTTGTCAACTCAATCCGAAAATTATTATTCAAATCACTGAAATTAGTTACCATTACATTCATTGCAAATATATTTGTTCCAGTTTCGGTCTCAACAAAACCAACATACCAACCAATGACTTTGTTATCCCAACAATCCCCACTACCCGTTTTTCCATACAATTTGTAATCAGTGGTAGTTTCATAAAGAATTATACTCTTTACAGCATCCATGTTTTTATCCGAAAATCCTTCCAATTTATGTAAATACAGTCGCTTTAAAAATTCTATCTGCTCGTTTATTGAAATCTGGATTGAACCACAAAGCCAATAAGTATCTAATCCGCTCGATATATCGTTATTGCCGTAATCCAAATCGTTAACCATTTTTTGCATCCGCTCTTTTCCAACCCGCCTGGCTAACTCCTGATAATACCAAACACAAGAATATTTGATGGCTCTTTTTAAGGACAAATCGTGATACCAATATTTGAATGGTTCATTTGCCAATAGAACCGAATCCTTTGGATGAAGTTTGCAATCATAGTTGATAATAAATCCTGTATCAGAAATTACTCCCGTTTCCAATCCAATCAATGAGTTTGGAATCTTAAATGTTGAGCAAGGCGAAAATCTCTTTTTACACTGTTCAGGGTTGTATTGAATGTATTTGTCAGTATTAACATCGTAAATACTGAATCCACCCACAAAGTCACCGTAATAGGGTTTGAGGTCAATTGTATCAATCTTTTGACCAAACAAATCACAAGTCAATAAAACCAAGCTATATAATACTATTTGTTTCATTCGGAGATGTCTTTTTAAGTGGAACAGAACGAGTACTACTACCAATTTAGTGGGTAAATTTAGCTAAAAAGGGTATAACAATTAGGCTATTACGACTTTTGATCAACTGAATTCCTAAAATAGTGTTATATACCATATAATCAATCATATAAATGTTTAATATTGTTAAGTTTAAACTGTATTTGCAGTAGAGCCATCTTTTTTCAATATAAAAAATATGGTGTAGATTACCTTGAAGCGTTGAACAAGCAGAATGAGATTAAAAAGATAACGGGGCTTTAACGTTCTGCTTTTTCTATTGTGTTAAACTTAGTTTTGCTAATGAAATGGTCAAGGGAAGCATAACCCATAATTAAAAACCATTAAAAATTAATCGGTACCGTAAAAGAAACCCGTGCTGGCTTACCAGCTTGTTTCCCGGGAATCCAATCAGGCATAGCCCGTATTATTTCATTTGCAAAATTATCCAGTTTTTGGTTGTTACTTCGCACAACTCTTACTTCGTCAATTTTACCTTGCTCATCAACCACAAAACAAACAAATACTCTTCCCTTTTGAATAGAATCAGTATTTGCTATTGTTTGCTCAACCGAGTTTGAAATATATTTTCTCAATTCAATATCACCACCAATAAATACAGGCATTTGCTCGACCACATAAAACACCATGGAATCTTTTGCAACTGAACTGTAATTTTCCTCATTTCTTTTAATTTTAAAAAGGGTTGTTGTTATACGTCCATTTATTGAATTAACATAAATTGCAGCGGAATCGTTTCCTGTGAGTTTGAATGCCAATTCATCCTTTTCTTTTGGCTCATTCCTCCGAAAACTAAATTGGTAATTACCGCTGGGCAGATTATTAAAAAACAGTTGTCCATTTGGAACAGCATTGCCATTCATGGTTACTTGCAGGTTGGTAACTAGGCCTTTTATACTAATTAGGTTGGATTGGGAAAATGTATGTAGCTGAAATGTCAGAATAAGTAAAGTGAATAGTTGTTTCTTCATTTTGTAGGATATTATCTTCCCAAAAGAGCAAAAAAACCAGCTATTCCATAAGTGAGCATGCAATTGCAGGTACACGGCACTATAAAAACAAGGTAACAAAATCTATATCGGGGTAAACCCAATTAACGCAAATATTTCGCTCCTAAAGCCACTCCTATTGCGTAATTTGGGTTTAACAGTTTTTTAGTGCTACCAATTTTCCTAACTTTGCTAAATTGTTGATTGACCTTTGATTGTGTTAACTAAATGCGAAGTAAGCTCCTTTTCGGCCTTTTATTTTTGTTGCCATTTGCACAAATGGCTGAAAATAAAACGAACGTGCATTTCATTTCACGTCGCGAGGGATTGTCGAACGGTGCCGTAAATACCATTGTTAAAGATGCCGAAGGGTATATTTGGTTTGGAACCTGGAACGGGCTCAACCGGTACGATGGCAGCAATATGGTTACTTACCTTCCGGGGAGTAATACCAATTCCATTCACAACCATGTTATCAGGGGATTATACCCCACAGAACCGGGGCCCATATGGATGCTTACCAATAAAGGAATCGGCCTATACGATAACATCCACGACCGGTTCACCTCATATTTTACCAAGGAATCGGAACAAATAAACTATGAAGATGATATTGCCATTTGTTATTCAAAGAGCTTTGGAACTTTGGTATCTGTTTTTGGAAGAGGGATATTTCATTTTGACAGCATCACAACACAATTCAATAAAATTGATTTCGACGAAGGTTCGCAACAATTAGCAACCAGTATAAAACGGATTCACTTGATAGAGAGCCGTGCTTACAGTATTTCTTCGGATGGCAAATTATATGAGGTGTTGGCGAATCATCTTCAAGAGGTTTTAAAACTTCCATTAACAGGTATCCTATCAACCTCTATTTCAGTTAACATCAACCGTCGTCCGTATATTCTTATTACTCAACGAGCCGGGGCTGCTCTGCTGGTTGATTTGGAAGCTAAAGAAGTTCAGTTGCTTAGCATCCCTAACGATATTATTACCTCCTTTTCCCTTTCAAAGGAAAAGGAAAGAATCTGGGTTGGAACCGAAAAAGGGAAAATATACCGTTTAAATTTGCAGAACCGTAATTTTTTATTATTCAATATACTCACCGGTTCGTTTATCGATAACCCCATTGCTACCCGAATATTAAGTATTTATGAAACCGATACGGATCTATTATGGATAGGAACCGACGGGAATGGGGTGTATGCCCTTAATTTTACTGATTTTCCGAATAAAAGTTTGTCGTCGAATCAGTTAACATATCCCATTGTCCGTAGTATTTTAGTGACCCGGAAAAAGGATGTTTTAATAGGCACCAAAGGGGGTGGAATTGATATATTCGATGCCAATGGAAGACGCATTAAATCCATTTCGGTTAAAAACGGGTTGAACAATAATTCCGTACTTTCGTTCCATGAGCATAACGATGGTTCCATTTGGGTGGGTACTGATGGAAAAGGAGTTGATATTATTTCGGCTGATTATAAAACCATCCGCAATTTTCCCCGCGATTTTAAAAACAGCCAATCTATAGAATTTGCTTCGGTTTATCGCATCCTTAATGGCAGCGATGGGCGAATATACTTGGGAACGAGTGGCTTTGGGGTAATATTGATTGAGCTAGATACAAAAAACGGTACCTTGCCCATAAGTTGCGAACAGCTGATACTCGACAAAAGTATTGAAAGGCCCAATCAGCAAAAGCAGATAGTATATGCCATAACGGAAGAAAAACCGGGTACTATTTGGATAGGCACCCGTGGATTGGGATTATACCGGTACAATACCATCACTAAGCGGGTAATGGGTCAGTACAGCACCCTTTCGCAACCAAATGCAATTAAGAACGATGATATCCTTTCGTTGTTCACCGAATTGAATGGAGACATTTGGGTAGGAAGTAGCAATGGACTTTTTGGTATTAAGCCTATTACTGCCGATTCTATAAACGTTATCGGGATTGGTGTTCAGTCCGATGTTTCCAGTACCAGTATTCATGCCATTCAGTTGGACGACCTGGGTAACTTGTGGGTAACCACCAATCAGGGGCTTTCAATAATTGACCCTAGCAGATTGAAAGTAAGGAGTTTCGATTTGAGTGATGGGCTAAATAATATTGAATACAGCGATGGCGCTTCGTTTTACGATACAAATACAGGCAGGATTTATGTTGGAGGTACCATGGGTGTGGATATTGTACAAACCAATGAAATTAAAAACACCACATATTTTCCGCCAATAGCCATTAATCAGCTTTTTATAAAAAACAATCCGGTAGCTATTGGAAATGATAGTCCACTTATAAGTCGCATCAACCATCAGAAGAGTTTGAAATTAGCCTACAACCAGAATTCCATTACATTTTATGTTTCGCCTCTTGTTTACTGGGGCCAGGAACGATACCGGATTTCGTATTGGCTTAAAAATTTTGACAACGGGTGGGTTGTTAACCCAACAAATCAGCCTATTAATTATTCCAATCTGGCATGGGGGATTTATTACCTGCAATTACGGGTGAGCGACGAGAATGGCAATTGGTCAGGCGAAACCCGGGAAATAGAGATTTTAATAGAGCCCCCTTTGTGGGCCACATCGTGGGCAATAGTGAGCTATATTCTGCTAATTATTGCAATCCAGGTTTTTATATTTGTAACCTACCGCAAGAGGGCTGCTCGTAAAAAAGAAGTTGCCTTAAAGGAATTTCAAAAGGAAAAAGAAGCAGAATTGCAGAGCTATAAAATTGAGTTTTTTACCAATGTAGCCCATGAGTTCCGCACACCGCTTACCCTTATTAACTCACACATTCATGCCTTGCTCGAAGATACACGGAATACGTTGGAAATCCGCGGCTCTTGAAGGTTTACAACAATAGTGTAAAACTTCAAAAGTTGGTTTTGGAAATTATGCAATTCCGCAAATTGGAAAAAGGTAAGGAACCTTTAAATATTCAATTAGCAAAACCTGTTGAACTATTAAAAGAAGTGGTTTCTGACTTGGAACAACTTGCCACACAAAAAAATATTTGCTGCCAGATTATTCCTCCTGAAAATGAAATTGTTTTTAAAACCGATGCCGATAAATTTCAACGTATTGTTACTAATTTAATGTCGAATGCAATAAAGTACAATAAGCCTGGAGGATTTGTGAATGCCACTGTTACATTGGATAATTCAGCACTCATAGTAAAAATTGAAGATAATGGGCTTGGTATAAAGCCGGAGTATTCCCAAAAGGTTTTTGAACCATTCGGTATCTCCTCGGTATTGCGAAAAGGCAGTTTTCCAGGATACCGTTCCACCGGGTTAGGGCTGGCCGTTACAAAAGGCCTGGTTTAATTGCTTAAAGGGACTATTAGTTTTGAAAGCGGATTAGAACGGGGAACAACCTTTATTTGTACGTTTCCAGACGTAATGGAAATCAATTCAGGAGCATTCGTAAATGAGCCAGCTGAGGTATTGAATGAAATCAGTTTTAACAATGAATCCAGACTGAATCAACCTAATGAAAATCCAGTACTTTTTTCAGGAAAACCCCTAATATTGCTAGTTGATGACGAGCCTGATATATTGCAAGTACTACATGATTTTCTGAAAGAAGATTATAATGTCATTTTTGCTGAAAATGGATTGGAGGCTTATGAAAAAGTGATTTCCGAAAAGCCTGATTTGATAGTTTCCGATATCATGATGCCTAAATTGGATGGAATAGAACTCTGCGGTCGGTTGAGGACAAACTTTGATACCAGCCATTTGCCCTTGATCCTGTTAACTGCCAAAGCTGAAATAGAAGACCGTATTGTTGGGCTTAAAGCAGGTGCCGATTCTTATATCCCAAAACCTTTTCATCCGGAACATTTGAAAGTGCGGGTGGAAAAATTGCTGCAACTGAGGTCCAGCATTAGAAGCCAATTTGGCAAACAAGATGTATATCCTGCTTTGGTTAAGGAAATTCCGGATCCGTTTTTTCAGAAAATGCTTAACTATATTGATGAAAACATTGATGATGAAACCCTTTCATCAGAGAAACTTTGCGATAAACTGTCCATCAGTAAATCGTCGCTTTATAATAAAACCAAATCGCTCCTGGGTACTACGCCCCACAGCATGATAAACCAGCGCCGATTAAGTAAAGCAGCCATGCTTTTAAAGTCAACTTCATTAACCGTAAGTGAAATAATTGTACAAACCGGCTTTGCAAGTAGAACCCACTTTTATGAGTTGTTTAGCAATGCATATAATTGTTCCCCATCCGACTATAGAAACAAACCCAGCGGAAAGTAAAGAATTTTCTAAAAGAGTATTTCTTTGTAAATGAATTAGTTGATTTTTAAGGCACTACACATATTTGAATGAAAAAGGCAGATTCATTGACATAATTTTAAGTTGAGTGCTTGGAGCATAGCTAACAAACTCTTTACACTTAGGTAAAACCCTTCCGATCCCTAGTAGGGTTATCTATGTGACTGATCCCGAGCGAAGCTAATGTATCTCAGGATAAAACTCCCCATAGCTCTTCTAAAATATAAAATTGTTTTCAGGCAATACATCTTCAGCTCTGCTGCGAGGTAGTTTATTATCCAATACATTAGAGGATTTCACCTTACTGTAATATGTATGCATTTGGTTGATGCTCCAGCAATACATAACACCTACCTTTTTCCTGCATTTTAATCAAATCGCGCAGCAATAAGTTGCGCAACCGATAGGAATAGATGGGCTCACTATTTCCGCGTTCAAAAAAGCGGGTTTGCGAAAGGTCCACGGTTAGCCCATAATAATGCGATGAGTTGTTGGGCGTGGCATTTACATTGGTTTTGCGTAGTCCCTTTTGATCGTTCTGTGTTCGCATGATAGAGGTAACCGAAAACCGGTATGGCCGGATGCCTTGTGCGGCGAGGCTTTTCTCAAATTGAACCCCCAAATCGTCTAAAAAATCTTTGGCATCGTCTTTTAAATACGGCAACGAATGCGACAAATGAGGAACCTCATAATACCGACAGTCCTTTATGGCAGCCAAATCATAATTCCTGACGTACTTGTTTTTATGGTCAAGCATCTCTTTTTGCGATTTGAATGGTTTGGGAATTCCATTTTTCTGACCAACTTCCAGATGATAGGCGTTTGGATACTTTTTCAGGGCCTTGGTTTCAGCCGGAGATAGTACAACTACCGAAACCTCATCAATGGTTTTGCCTTTTACAAGCATCTTAACTAATACCCGTACCAACAGAATAACTCCCAACAAAGCCAATACATAAATCGCTATTTTTTGTTTATCGTAATGCTTTGCTACCGACATGGGCTTGCTTGTTAGGTTAAGTAACAGTTTTGCCAAAGGTAATAAAACCGCTTAATCAGAGACCGGTTGTTAGTAAGTTGTGTAAAAACTTGGGCAATGCTTACTCTCACTCAAGCTGGTTGCTAGTTACTGGTAGCTGGATGCTGGATGCTGGTGGCTGGATGCTGGATGCTGGTGGCTGATTACTGGTGACTTGTATCTTACTTCTCAATGTTGCGGTGCATGTAACGTTGCCATTCCATTGAAAAATTATTGGATGCACCGCAAACGACGCACGTTATTCCACCAAGGGAGCTGCCCTTGGCTTTGTTCTTTCGCCCCTTTGGGGCTTTTTCGTTTTCCAACTTTGGTCTTCCTTCTTCCTTAATCTGACTTCCAACTTCCATCTTCTAACTTCTAATCTCTATCTTCCAACTTCCCAGTTATCGTTTGCACTTGAAATACTTAGGGAAACGGAACTATTTGTATTCAAATTTGTTAATTCAACAGTAAAAAACGTTTTTTTGTTTAAATACTTAATAAGAGATGTAATACGGGCAAAAAATCAATTATTTTTGCACCACTTTTTTGAGACAGTAAACAATGTAAAATATTTCAAAACATGACACATAAAAAAGCAATTTTAATGATTCTCGACGGTTGGGGAATTGGCGACAAATCAAAGTCGGACGTAATTGCAACCGTGGGAGCACCCAATATTGAAGGGCTTACAGCCAAATATCCACATGCGCAATTGTTAACCAGTGGCGAAGACGTGGGCTTGCCCGACGGACAAATGGGAAACAGCGAGGTAGGCCACCTGAATATTGGAGCCGGAAGGGTTTTGTATCAAGATTTGGTAAAAATAAATCTTGCCATCCGCAATAAATCTATCGAGAAAAACGAAACCATTGTTGAGGCATTCAATTATGCCAAGACGAATAATAAAGCCGTTCATTTTATTGGGCTAATTGGCCCCGGCGGTGTTCATGCCATGAGCGAGCATTTGCTTGCTTTGACTGACATGACTGCGAACTTCAACCTTGACCGGGTATTTGTTCATGCATTAACCGATGGCCGCGATACCGACCCAAGAAGCGGATTGGGATTCATGAAAGTGGTAGTGGAACATCTCAAAGGAACCAAAGTAAAAATGGCTTCCTTAATTGGCCGCTATTATACCATGGATCGTGATAAACGTTGGGATCGCATAAAACAGGGCTACGATTTAATGGTTTCGGGAACAGGAAAACATGCCACCGATGTCCTAAAAGCCATGGAAGAGTCGTATGCCGAAGGATTAACCGATGAATTTGTGAAACCTACTGTTTTTGTGGATGCCAACAACAAACCCGTTGGAACCATCCAAGAAGGCGATGTGGTTTTTTGCTACAATTACCGGACCGACCGTTTGCGCCAGATAACAACGGTACTTACCCAAAAGGATATGCCCGAATTTGGGATGAAAACCTTACCCTTGTATTACGTTACAATGACCACCTACGATGAAAACTTTAAAGGCATTAAGGTGGCTTTTACCAAAGATAACGTATTAAATACCATTGGCGAAACCATTTCAAAAGCTGGATTGAAACAAATACGCATTGCCGAAACCGAAAAATATGCCCATGTTACCTTTTTTATGAACGGTGGCCGTGAAGATGAATTCAATGGTGAAAAACGGATTTTAATTAACTCCCCAAAAGTAGCCACTTACGATTTACAACCAGAGATGAGCGCCTTTGAAGTAAAAGATGCCATTGTAGCGGAACTGAATAAAGGGGAGGTTGATTTTGTGGTCTTGAATTTTGCCAACGGCGATATGGTTGGCCATACCGGTTTTTACGAAGCCATCAGTAAAGCGGTTAAAACCGTGGATCAGTGCGTGGGCGAAGTAGTGACGGCTGCCCGCAACCATGGCTATGAGGTGGTAATTATTGCCGACCACGGAAACGCCGACATGGCTGTTAACGAAGACGGTTCGCCTAACACGGCGCACTCCTTAAATCCCGTTCCTATTATTGTGGTCTCCGATGCCATAAAATCGGTTGAAAACGGCATTCTGGCCGATGTGGCTCCAACCATCTTAACTTTGATGGGATTGCTAATACCGTACGACATGACCGGTAAAGTACTGGTGAAGATGAAGTAGTTTTACAGACATTATAAGGAAAACCCCAGCTAAAACTGGGGTTTTTGCTTATTTAAAAAAAAGTTTGATGCTGCCTAGGTACTGTAGAATTAAGCGACATGAGGAAAATTAATTTATAATTGCAAATCGATGACTTTTAGTTAAGGTTTATGAATGTTATATGAGTCGTAAAGAAACTGGGAATATGAAAAGGGTTTCAAGGTTACAGGTTTCTATTTTCTATTTTCTAAACTCTTATCTCACATCTTCTGTCTCACATCTCATATCCTAACACTAGAATATTCTTTCGGCTAGCAAAACGACATTGAATTCCAAATCCGTAAACTGTGTTTTAGTTTCAATTCCATTTTACTAATTTGCACCCAAAATAATTTATTATGCCTTCTGCCGAAAACACTCCCGTTTACATTAAAAAATACATTGCTTTTTATGCTGATAACCAGATAGTACAAAGGGGTAAAGATATATTACAGAGCAAAGCGGTAAATTTTGTTGAATATGTTGACAAAACCGATAGCTGGCACTTTACCGTACAGGGAACTTCCCGTTATACGGTAAAAGTTTCGGGAGTAAAGAACCACGATATGGAATGTTCCTGCACCTGCCCTTACGATTGGGGTAAAATATGCAAACATACTGTAGCATCGTTGCTCTATATTTCCGACAGTTTTAATAAAGCATTGCTGCCTTCATCATCTCAATATGCCCATAAGCCAATTGCTTACCGTGGTGGCCAAAATTCGCGGTATCAAATAACCGAATACAAGATTATTACCCGGAAATGGGTTGAACTCAATTCCGATACCCGCATTTTTAATCAAGCGCAATATTATAACTATGGCTACGGCATTTCGGGTTTTGAGGTCTCAAAAAACAAGGTGGTTTTCAATTTGTCGGGTTCGCTCAATGGCAATGTTTGTTTTGAGTTTGAAAACGGTTCGGTTTATACCTCATCGGAAGGTACTGAAAAAACGGCTAAACTTCGGCAAAACGAAATATACTGTTTGCTCCAAATTGCAAAATCGGCCACTCCCGATTTGTTCGATATTGTTTTTAGCCCACGGCTCAATGATTATAACCAAACCATCCTTAAAAAATACGGTTTCCCGGAATCGTATCCTTTCGAAAACCATTTTGAGCTAGGATTCGATCCTGGTGTGGGGATATTTGCAAAATTCAAAAATGAATCTTATGGGTTAATTCCTATCGAGAAACAAGATTCAAATGAATTGCTGGGGTTCATTAATCAATCGCAAAAAACCACACCACTACCAAACTCAATTTTTAAACAAAAAGAAGCCCGCAGCCTGGGTTTTGTATTAAAAAAAAATTGGTGGAAAAACGGATTCTCTAATGTTGATAATTCCTATGAGGATGAAGATTTTGACGAAGACTTTGACGATGATTATGAAAACGACGAAGATGATTCGGCCAACCCAATTGGAAATTCCGCAAATTCGCTGAATGAACCAAAAGGATTACTGGAACTGGTTCCCATTATTGGTAAACCGAATAAAGCGTGTATTGAATTGGCCAGCCATATTGAGGAATATTATCCGCAACATGGGCATAATTACCAAATAACAATTTCCGATAGCGCCAACGAATTGCTTAAATTGGCAGACGAATTAACCTACATTAAGCAACCCAACGAGGCCCTGCAACACAAAAAAAGAATGATGGAGCTGTTGGTAGATCAGCCACTTGTGTATGCGCATACCGTTCCTGTCCACCAGATTAAAAAGGGAAACCTGCAAAAGTTCAATTTATCGGCAGAACCTGCTGAAATACAGTTCAATGTAATTGAAGACAACGACCTGATTAAGGCCGATTGCCAATTTAAAATCAATAATTCGTTTTACGATTTGAATAAATTCGACAGAAACAATTCCGATTCCCATTTTTTGCTGATAAACAAAACATATCACCTGGTAAAAGACAGCCTCACCAGCCAGTATATTTATAATCTGCCTGTAAGCCTAAAAATGGTGAAATCCCACAAAAAAGAGTTTTTGGATAGCGTAATCATCCCAATTTCAAAACACTTTGACGTGGAATTTCAAAACGAGCTGTTCCAAACAGAAACCATTGAACTCGATTTTCACAAAAAGCAGGTTTTTTTATCGGAAGTTAACGAATTTGTGATAATTACCCCTCAGGTTGTTTACGACAACGGGGTGGAAGCTACGCTTCACCAAACCGGAAATATAATTGCCCAGCAACCCGACAAGATTCTGATTTACAAACGAAACCTGGAATTGGAAGACGATTTTGTGGCACAATTGGCCGACATGCACCCTAAGTTCGCCGATCAAAGCAACAACCGGATATTTTATTTGCATTATACCGATTTTACCACCAACATGTGGTTTTACAAGTTTTTTGACCAATTGCAGGCAAACCACATTGAAGTATTTGGTTTAAAGGAACTTAAAAATTTTAAATATTCACCCTATAAAGGAAAAATAAGCACTTCAATTAAATCGGGACAAGATTGGTTCGAAGTGTCGGTGCAAATAAGTTTTGGCGACAATACGGTCAGCCTTGCCGATATTAAAAAAGCCGTTATCAACAAACAACGGTACATTCAGCTAAAAGACGGATCGGTAGGTATTTTGCCATCGGAATGGTTCCACAAATTGGAAAAATATTTCCGTAACGGTGAGATAAAAAAGGACAAACTGAATATTTCAAAACTCCGTTTCTCAATAATTGATGAGCTTTTTGATGAGCTTAACGAAAACGAAATATTTGCCGAACTGCATGATAAAAAGAAGCGCCTGGAAACCTTTACCGAAATTTCGTCCACTAAAATCCCAAAAGAAATATCGGCTCATTTGCGCGATTATCAAAAAGAGGTGCTCAACTGGCTCAATTTTTTGGATTCCATGCAATGGGGCGGTATTTTGGCCGATGACATGGGATTGGGGAAAACCTTGCAGATAATCACTTTTATACAGCATACGGTAAACCAAAAACATTCCACTCAATTGGTGGTGGTGCCTACCACGCTGCTTTTTAACTGGGAAAACGAGTTGCGTAAATTTGCACCCAAACTTAAAGCCCATTATCATTATGGACCTGACCGCAATCAATATACCGAACTGTTTGGTGAGCACCATATTGTATTTACTACATACGGAATATTGCTGCGCGACATTGAATTTATAAGCAAATTTACTTTCAACTATGTGTTTTTGGATGAATCGCAGGCCATAAAAAACCCGGCCTCGCGTCGTTACAAAGCCGCTAACCTTATTAGCGCCAAAAACCGGGTGGCATTAACCGGAACACCAATTGAGAACAGCACGTTCGACCTTTTTGCCCAAATGAATTTTGTGAACCGGGGAATATTTGGCAGTCCACAGGTTTTTAAGGAGAGTTATTCAAACCCTATCGACAAAGAGGGGAACGAAGCTATTGCCAGCGAACTGCACCGGCTTACACATCCTTTTATATTACGGCGCACCAAAGAGCATGTGGCTAAAGAGCTTCCGCCTAAAACCGAGGACATTATTTATTGCGAAATGGAACCAGAACAGCGCAAAGTTTACGATGCCTACCGGAACAATTACAGGAATAAACTGCTCAACAAAATTGAAGGCGAAGGGCTCGAAAAATCGAAACTTATGGTGCTTGAAGCCCTCACCAGGCTTCGCCAGATTTGCGATTCACCAGTTTTATTGAACGATGAATCAATTCCAGAAAAACAATCGGTAAAAGTAAAAGAGATTATCCGCCATATAACCGAAAAAACCGCCAATCTCAAGATTCTGGTGTTTTCGCAGTTTGTTAAAATGCTTACTATTGTTAAAGATGAACTGCTGAACCTTAACATCCCATTTGAGTACCTCGATGGCCAGTGCAACAATATACAACGGGAAAAAGCGGTTACCAATTTTCAGGAAAATGAAGGATTACGGGTGTTTTTAATTAGCCTACGGGCGGGCGGTACGGGCCTTAACCTTACCGCAGCCGACTATGTGTATCTGCTCGACCCATGGTGGAACCCGGCAGTGGAAAACCAAGCCATCGACCGTTGCTACCGTATTGGACAAGACAAAAAAGTATTTGCCTACCGCTTGATTTGCAAAGACACCGTTGAGGAAAAAATTATGAACCTACAGAGCAAGAAGCTTAAAATTGCCACCGACATCATACAAACCGACAAAAACATTATGAAAACCATTGATGTCAATGATATTAAGGAACTGTTTTCGTAAACCTAAAACCTTTCCCCAATCCCCTCTTTTCCCGAACTGACCAAAAGCTTGCCAAACAAGGCGGCTTCGTGGGCATATCGGGTATTCACATCAGCCGTGTGGTTCAGTTGCAGCATTTTTTTTGTGGCTTTCACCGCTTGGCTATTCAGTTTGCCAAAATAGGATTCCATGGAAGAAATAGTCGCATCAAGGGTACCTTCGGGAATCAACCGTTGTACCAACCCTTGCTGAAGCGCCAAATCAGTGGGAATGTTTTCGCCCGTCAGTAGATAATACGCCGCTTGGCTATAACCTATTTGAATGGGAAGCTTCACCGTTCCCCCTGCTCCGGGGATAATGCCGTATTGCAGTTCAGGCAATCCCAGTTTTGCGGTTTCGGTTGCTATCCGCACATCGCAATGCAACGCCAGTTCCAGTCCACCGCCCAAACAAACACCGGAAATAAATGCCAACGTAGGAACCTCAACCGTTTGTAAAAGCCGAAAGGTATCGTGGATAAAGTGGCTCCGGCGTTCGGCCTCCTCTTGTGTCAATAGTTTCATCTCTTTTAAATCGCCCCCGGCGCTGAAAGCTTTTTCGGAACCGTAAACAAATAGGGCATTCACCGCATTAACTTCAATAGCCGAAATAGCATGATTCAGTTCTTCTACCATTTGAAAGCAGATAGCATTTAGCTTATTAGGTCTGTTTAACTGGATGTGTGCCACTCCTTGGCTGCTGAACGATTTTATGTATTGGTACTCCATAATCTCAGGTAAATGAAGGGTTAAATCTACAAAAAATACCCATGTTTTAATTGCACCGTACCAAAATTCGAATTTAATTGCTTGCAAGTCACGGCGTGACTAATTGATTAAAAGTCACTTATTAAAGTCGATTAGGTAATTATTATTAAAGAGTCACACCGTGACTATTAGTAGGGTGATATAGAAACTTAAAACTCAGCCTCAAGAATTAACATCTTTCGGAAAATAGTTATTAGATTCGCATACTAAACATAAATAACAAATCGGAAATGAAAAAAAACGAAAATACCCTCATACAAGTGAACCAATTTGGCATGGGCCAAGGCAACGATGAATTGGGACTTAAACTAATTGGCAACTATTTCAAAATTTTGGTAGAAGACAATCACCTTCCCCGTTTCATTGCATTTTACAACAGCGGGGTAAAGATTATCTGCAAAGGCTCACCTATTATTGAAGTACTCAAAACGATTGAATCAATGGGAGTAAAACTGTTGGCTTGCAAAACCTGTCTCGATTTTTATGAATTAACCGACAAAATTGAAGTAGGTGTGGCCGGTACCATGCATGATATTGTTTTGCTACAGGCCAATGCCGATAAGGTGATTACGTTGTAGTTTGATTTATTAGCTTCTGGGTGCTGGATACTGGATACTGGTTGCTGGATGCTTGTAGCTGGTTACTCGTTAAATGGTTCAAATCTCTAATTTCTAATTTCTTGTCTTTGGTTTATGTACTTCTTACTTCTCCATATTGCGGTGCATGTACATTGCCATTTCATTGCAACCTCGTTTGATGCACCGCTTTAATTATACCCTATTCTACCAAGGGCTCCCGATAGCTATCGGGACTTGGCTTCGTTCTTACGCCCCGTTGGGGCTTCACCAGCATCTAACTTCCGTCTTCCAACTTCGGTCTTCGGTCTTCCAACTTCTAATCTTTAGTATGGCTGCTGGTTGATGAGTTCTACTATCTAAAATCTAATCTCTATTTTCTAAATTCTAAACTCTAATTTCTCACTTCTAATTGTTTTTGAATTGAGCTCTTTACCTCAACCAACAACTCCTCGTCACTTTTACCAATGCGTTCCACCGGTTGAAGAGCCGTATAAGTAAGCCATAACCCAATATTCAATGGAAACTGTCCCCATTTATGCAGTTTATAGTTACCATCAATCACCAAAGGTACTACTAGAGCCGATGGCGCTGCTTTCAACAAGGTTTTGAAACCTGCCAATTGGAATTCCTTCAATTGCCCGGTTTTACTGCGGGTGCCTTCCGGAAAAATGCACACGCTCCAGTTCCGCTCTTCCATGTTTTTGCCCAGTTTCAATATTTCGCGTATCGACTGCGATCCATTGTGCCTATCAATAAGGACTGAGCCTCCTTTGCGCAAATTATAGGAAATGCTGGGCAGGTTTTTACCCAATTCCTTTTTCGATATAAACTTGGTATGATGCTTCCGGAAACCCCAAACCACCGGCGAAATATCGTACATGCTTTGATGGTTCGACACAATGATCAAAGGTTGATTTTTTGGCAATTCATTAAATCCGTAAAACGACGGACGGCAAAGCAATGTGTAAAGGTTTTGTACCAAAAGGAAGTTTAATAGGTCAACGGCTCGTTTATGGGCCGAATAGCCAAAAACCGTGTAAGCCACTACCTGAATGGGATGAAAAATTCCCAATAAGGTAAACATCAGGAAAAAATGGATAACCGAAAAAGGGAAGGCCAAGACTTTGCGCATAACTTGCTGATTTAGGAATAAAAAAAGGGGGCTAGCACTCCCCCTTTTTATAGCGATTAAAATATACTGGTAGCTTATCCGCACTTTGAGTATCCACAACTCTTGCAGGTAAGGCAACCATCTTGATAGACTATGGTATTCTTTTCTTCACATTCTGGACAAACCGTACCTTCTTTTGCCTTGGTTCCATCCTCAATGTATTTTTTCATGGCACGGGCTACTCCGTTTTTCCAGGTATTGATGGTCTCAGAATCCAACACCAGTGAATCAACCAGGTTAATTACCTGTGGAATAGGCATTCCGTAGCGCAACACACCGGAAATTAGCTTGGCATAGTTCCAGAATTCGGGATCAAATTTATGCGACAGCCCTTCCACCGTGGTTTTATACCCGTATTTGTTCACATACTGAAAATCATATCGGGTATTGCCTTCTTCGTCTTTATTTTTGATTATTTTTCCTTGTTCCACGGTTTTTGGTAGCGGCAACACATCGTCTTCGGCTAAACCGGTGAATATCTCGTAAGGTTTGTTTTCCATCAATCCTACAAAAGCAATCCACTTTTCGTTGTTGTTGTTGAACCGCAAAATATCGGCCTCCAAAACCCGTGGACGTTTCAATTCAAACATGGATATTTTTTCTTCGGGTGCTTCTTCCTTCTTCTCCTCTTTTTTGTTCGAAACCAGCACTCCCGAACGGGAACCATCGCGATAAACAGTAACTCCCTTGCAACCGCTTTGCCAAGCCTGTACATACAATTCGCCCACTAAATCCTCAGTGGCATCGTTAGGTAGGTTTATGGTTACACTAATAGAATGATCGACCCATTTTTGGATTCCCCCTTGCATTTTAACTTTCTGATGCCAATCCACATCGTTTGAAGTAGCTTTGTAGTAAGGTGATTTTTCAACCAAAGCTTGTACTTTTTCTTCACTCATGTGACGGATGTCTTCGTCGTAGTGTCCGTTCACTTTCATCCAGGTAATAAAATGGTGGTGGAACACATTGTATTCTTCCCAGCTATCGCCGATTTCATCAACAAAGGTAATGTTCACATTTTGATCGTTGGGATTAACCTTACGACGGCGTTTGTAAACGGGCATAAATACCGGTTCAATACCCGAGGTTGTCTGGCTCATTAAGCTGGTAGTGCCCGTTGGTGCAATGGTAAGTAAAGCAATATTGCGTCGTCCGTAGCGCATCATGTCGTTATACAAGGTTTCATCGGCTGCTTTTATCAGCAAAATCATGGGATTGTTTTTCTCCCTTTCGGCTTCAAAAATGGTAAACGATCCACGTTCTTTGGCCATTTCGGTTGATGACCGATAAGCTGCCAATGCCAATGCTTTTTGAACCTCAATGGAAAATTCGTTGGCATTGGGTGTACCATAACGCAATCCTAGTGCGGCAATCATGTCGCCCTGTGCAGTAATACCCACTCCGGTACGGCGACCTTCTTTAGCTTTTTGTTTAATGTTTTCCCAAAGTTTGGTTTCAATGCGTTTTACTTCATGCTCTTCGGGGTCGGCAGTAATTTTATTAATAATTGCATCAATTTTTTCTAATTCCAAATCAATAATATCATCCATAATGCGCTGAGCGTAGCCCACATGTTTTTTGAATTTTTCAAAATTAAACGATGCTTCTGATGTAAATGGATGCTCAACATAGCTATATAAATTCACGGCCAACAAACGACAGCTATCATAAGGACACAAAGGAATTTCACCACAAGGATTTGTTGATACCGTTTTATAACCCAAGTCGGCATAACAATCGGGAATGCTTTCGCGGATAATGGTATCCCAAAAAAGGATTCCAGGTTCAGCTGATTTCCATGCGTTATGAACAATTTTTTCCCAGAGTTTGTGTGCATCAATCTCTTTTACAACGGAAGGGGACTTTGAATCAACTGGATACTGAGTATGATAGGGAATGCCATTAACAATTGAATGCATAAATTCATCGTCAATTTTAACCGATACATTGGCACCGGTTACTTTGCCCGATTCTAATTTTGCATCAATAAACGATTCGGCATCGGGGTGTTTAATTGATACGGAAAGCATCAACGCTCCACGGCGGCCATCTTGTGCTACTTCGCGAGTTGAGTTTGAATACCGTTCCATGAATGGGACCAATCCGGTGCTGGTTAAGGCTGAATTTTTCACCGGGCTACCTTTTGGACGGATGTGTGAAAGATCGTGTCCCACACCACCTCTTCGTTTCATTAATTGCACCTGTTCCTGGTCAATCATCATAATCCCTCCGTACGAATCAGCGGCATTGGTGCGTCCCACAACAAAGCAGTTCGAAAGTGAAGCAATCTGATAATCATTACCAATGCCGGTCATTGGTCCACCTTGTGGAATGATGTATTTAAAATCCTTCAGTAACTCAAACAACTCCTCTTCGGATAGTGGATTTGGGTACTTTTTTTCAATCCGGTAAATCTCAGCCGCTAATCGGCGATGCATATCATCGGGATTGCATTCATAAATGTTTCCATGCGAATCCTTCAACGCATATTTATTCACCCAAACGGTGGCGGCTAAGTCGTCACCTTTAAAATATTCCAACGATGCTTTTACCGCTTCTTCGTAGGAATAAGTCTTTTTCTTTTGTTCTGTTTTTACAGCCATTTCTTCAGTTAACATTTTTGCACAATTTATCCGGTTTAAAACTCGTTGAGACTACTTGATTTTCGATCTTCTGAGGGTGACAGAATCGTTATGCGAAAATAGCGCATAACCGAAAAAAAGTGAAATCCACTTATTAACATTTTATGACAAAAATATTTCAAACGTTTGTATTCGAGAAGCTTATCCAGTTGATTTCTCAATTTTGGGTCAATAAAAGACTTTAATATCTGAAATAAAAAGCTATTTAAATAGAGGCAAATAATGTATTTTGAAGGATTGTTTGAGTCCCACCCTTCATACTATGAACGTATTTTAAGGCAGCTTTTCCAGCACTAATTTGAATATCTTCCGATTGAATCAATTCATCCATCTTTTGCTTAAAACTGGAGTACGTTTTGATGGAAAAACCAGCTTTTTGATCGATTAAGTCACAAGCTTCCTGAAACCGAAGATAGTTTGGGCCAAATACAATGGGAAGCCCATAAGTAGCTGCTTCCAGCGTGTTATGGATGCCTTTACCAAACCCTCCACCGATATAAGCAATTTTACCGTATTTGTATAACGACGAGAGTATTCCTATGCTATCAATGACTAAAATGTTGAATTGGTTTATATTTTGAATCGTTGATTTGGAATAAAACATCAATTGTCCTTGAAACAAGTTGTTGATTTTATCGAGATGGGCTTGGTGTATTTCGTGCGGGGCAATTATCCATTTGATGGTCGGGTTTTCTTTTGAATAAAGTGCAATTAGTTCTTCGTCTTTTTCCCAAGTGCTTCCGGCAACAATTACTGGATTGTTTGCTGTAAATTTTTCAATTAACGGCAATTCTTTTGAAGTTTGTGCTAACGCAAAAACCCGGTCGAATCGGGTGTCGCCGGCAACTATTATTTTGGTAATTCCTATATTCTTAAGTAACTCCGCCGATTCTTGATTTTGCACATAAATCAGGGTAAAGAATTGCAGCATCTTTCGGTACCAGCTCCCGTACCATCTAAAAAATAGTTGGTTGCGTCGGAAAATGGCGGAGAAAAGGTACGTGGGAATTTCTTTTTTTTGAAGCCGATTTAAATAATGAAACCAAAAATCGTACTTTACAAAAAAAGCCACTTTGGGGTTTACGGTTTGAATAAACTGTCGGGCATTTCTTGGGGTATCGGCTGGTAGATAAAATATATAATCGGCTCCGGAATAATTCTTTCTGATTTCGTAGCCCGAAGGGGAAAAAAAAGTTAACAACAGTTTATACTCTGGATGAGCCTCACGAAAGGCTTCCATAACCGGCCTGCCTTGTTCAAATTCACCCAACGATGAAACGTGGAACCAGACAATAGGTGTTCCAGCAGGGATACTGTTTTTCAGGTTTTTGAGTAGGTTCTTTCTGCCGGCTATCCATAAATTGGCTTTTTGATTACCAATGGAAGCTAATCTGATTATAAATACATAAACGTGAATGCCAAGGGTGTAAATAAGTTGCATGGGGGTCCGTTTTTATCTTTTGGGGAACTTAAAAAAATCAATAGTAAAAGTATCCGGTTGATTGCTTCTGTCGGAAAGGAATGTAATAACCCAGTTTAAGTGCATAAATTAAATCAAGACGCTTAGTATCAATTTTTTGCTGTGTTGCAAAATCCCAATCACGGCGGTTTTCAGTAAAAGCTTGAGTAAATTCAAACCCAATTATAAAATGATACGCCCCCTTGGTACTAAAGTTTTGCCAGCCAATAAATTCTCCTATCAATATTCCGTTGCATAACCTATCGTAGCCTTTTACATAATCACCCGTTACTTGAGGCACATTGTTTCCATTACTTTCAATATAAATTTTATGCTGCAAAAAACCCAAATTGCCACGAATAAATATTCCACTGTTTTGATTACCCCAAAAACAGGAATTATTTTTCCCAACGTGCCAATTACTTTAAAGCCCGATTGCCGCATAGTAATCATACCCGGCTCACCATACATGTTGGTTATTTGATTGCTGCTATTGAGAATTCCTTCCAAGGTGTTTTGTTTTACTTCGCCTCCAAATAACACGGTAGCTTCGGCTCCAATCATCCAATTCAATTTGGTTTTAACACCCGCTCCACCACCAATTTCAGACCCTTCGCCAAAATCATTTACCAAATCGCCCGACGGAATCTGCAGGGAATAGGTAGCATAAACATAAGGAAACAATTCTTTTTTTTCTTTAGTTTGACCATTTACAGTCACTGATGTTAGACTGATTAAAGATAAAACAGCAAAACAGGAACAGAATATCTTCATGAATTCACACCTTTTTTAAATTGTTGCAAATGTAACCCAAATTGAGCGATTTGGAAAAGCAAATCACTCAATCGACTAAGAAATTGTATGTAATTCACTTTATATTGTTCATCTGATTGGTGAACTGCAACAATTTCTAGGTCAGCCTGTCCCGATTTCTCGGGAGGGTTATTCCTAAGTAAAGCGCTTTTTCCCCCGAAGACTCGGGGTTAAATCGCTCAACTTAGGTGTAATAATCTTTTTCAGTTCTATGAGCCGTAAGGATAAGCACACTTATTTGTTTAAAAACAGGCCCATCAATCAGGGTGTGAAATTTATTTGTTTAGTTCCACAAAATATTTGTAAAACAAGGGAATGGTTTCAATTCCTTTGTAAAAATTGAATAGCGGAAAGTTCTCATTGGGAGAGTGTATTGCATCCGACTCCAACCCAAAACCCATAAGTACTGTTTTAATTCCCAGGATGCGCTCAAAATCAGATATTATGGGAATACTTCCTCCGGAACGAACTGGTACCGGTTGTTTGCCAAAAGTTTCAGTATAAGCTTTTTCAGCAGCTAAATAAGCGGGGGTATTGGTCGGGCATACATATCCTTGGCCTCCATGCAGCGCACGAACTATTACTTTCACACTATTTGGTGCAATGGATTCAAAATGCTCTTTAAAAAGTTTGGAAATAGTCTGATAATTTTGGTTGGGAACCAACCGGGTAGATATTTTAGCGAATGCTTTTGATGGCAATACTGTTTTTGCCCCTTCACCGGTGTAACCACCCCAAATGCCACAAACATCGAACGAAGGACGTATTCCGGTATGTTCACTGGTGGTATATCCTTTTGCTCCGGCGAGTTCTTCTACTTCGATGGCTTTTTTATATGCCTCTTTGTTAAAAGGTGCTTTAGCCATCAGTGTTCTTTCCTGTGCTGATATTTCAATTACATCGTTGTAAAAACCCGGGATGGTAATATGCCCGTTTTCGTCAAGCATTTGAGAAATCATTTTTGCCAGAACTATAATTGGATTACCTACCGCACCACCAAACAAACCAGAATGCAAATCACGGTTGGGACCGGTAACTTCCACTTCCCAATAGGCTAATCCTCTTAATCCCGAGGTAATTGACGGAATATCCTGAGCTATCATTCCTGTATCAGAAACCAGTATTACATCAGCTTTCAACAATTCTTTGTGATCCTGGCAGAACAAAGGTAAATTGGGCGATCCCACCTCCTCTTCACCTTCTATCATAAATTTTACATTACAAGGCAGTTGATTGGTGCTTACCATAAATTCAAACGCCTTAATGTGCATAAACGATTGTCCTTTGTCATCATCGGCTCCACGGGCAAAAATTTTGCCATCGCGCACTTCTGGTTCAAAGGGTTTCGATATCCATTTTTCAATGGGGTCAACAGGCATTACGTCCATGTGGGCATAAACCAAAACCGTGGGAAGTTTGCGATTAATAATTTTTTCAGCATATACCACTGGATTTCCTTGGGTTTGAAATATTTCAGCGCGATCGGCTCCTGCATTCAGTAACGCTTGCTTAACATACTCAGCGGCCTTATGCATGTAGGGTTTATTATCGGCCAAAGAACTAATGGATGGAATTCGGATATAGTCAAACAGTTCGTTAAGGAAACGTTGTTTATTGGTTTCAATGTATTCTTTTAGTTGGTGCATGGTAATTACTATTTAAAATTAATAATTTGAACAAGTGCTGTTATATTAAAATGTTTAAAGCTACTATTATAGAAACTAGAGAAGTTATGATGTAATTCAAAAATTAGTAAGTAAACTCATTTATGGGTAATGTTGTTCATAAATTAATGACTTGTCGCTTAAATGCAGTTGAAAGATACCAATGAACCGACAATCCAAAAACCGGATAACTTTTGCTGTAACTGGCCCACAAGGTTGCACCAATTCCCATATCGAAATAAAATTTCCAGGTTCCCTGTAAGGCCAAATATATTCCGGGTTCAAAAAACTTTTGGCTCCAATCTCTTCCCACGCTGTCGGTATATAAATAATCGTAACCCCAATTAGCCGATGGACCGGCAAATATGGAATAATTAGCATGCAATTTTTCGATTCGCAATCCATAAGTTAGGTGCGTGCTTTTCATCCCATGAGGGTTTCGCGAGAAAGGAAGAAAAAGTCCGGTGTCTCTATCAAAAAACTGATCGCGCGAAGTTAAAAACCCAAATGCCAGGTAATGCTTTTTATAAACCCTGAAATGGGCATCCAAATTAAAATGAGGCTCCAATCCTTTTTCGTTGAAATTGTACCCCGACCCAAAACCGATGGTAAACCAAGGGCTGTTGGGTACATATTGTCGTCCTTCGTATATAAATTCGCGGTCCATATTGGTTTCCAACTGACTGTAAGTAAGCACAGAAAAAACCATTAATAAAGCCGTAACTAAGGTTGCTTTCATGATGAAAATTCAATTTGCGTTTTTATTCATAGCCAAAATAAATTTTGAGAGCAAATTAACATATTTTCCGAAAACCATCGAAAATTCAGTTGAGGTGGGTTTAATGAATGAGAACAAGGTTAAAAATTACACATTGTAGAATTGGATTTATAGCGGGTTAGCAATAGTTACTTTATACTAATTTCAAGATTTTTACCCAATCCTGTTTCAATTATTTTTCGTAGTGTTCCTAACTCAACATCCGTTCTGTCGTTTTCAATTCTTGAAATATATGTTCTCGATGTTCCGCTCATTAAGGCTAATTCCTCTTGTGTTAATCCAAGTGAAATTCTTGATTCTTTTATTAATCTTCCTATTCTTAAAGCCAAATCCGATTTTTCAGCATTACTATATTTCAATAAAACATCAGCTCCAATTTCAAAAGGTACTTTCATTTTCTCTTTGTTTCGCATAGTAATGAATAATTCAACATTATTCCATGATAAAGTATTATTTTCCAGTTCCACTTTTGAGAATTCTTCAGTCTTATAAAGAATTCTTGCTGGTGAATTTTCAACTAGTTTTAAACTATTTAATACTTTTCTAAAGTCTATTATTCGGGATTCCCCATTGTTAAAAACAACCGAAATTGATAATTCCTTAACCCAATTAATCTTTAAAATCCTTGGCATTTTTATCGTCTTTCTCATAACAATTCTGGATTTAATTCATAAAATACCTCTATAATCACCACTGTAGATAAGAATTTTGATTCCATCGATTATGTCAAGTGTTGACATATTCCATTTTTTAAACAAATGTACCTTTTTAGATACAATCTACAAAAATAATTAAGCTGAAAATTAACAAAGAGTTCTTTTTTTAATTGCTAACGATGGCTATAAACCCAGTACTTGTTAATAACCTTACAATGGATTTACTACAATACAAATAACCAAATTTATAATTGAAATGGGAAATTTAACAAATACTTAAAAATCGCAGCAAGCATTATAGTGAATTTAAAGGTTGTAGGTGTAAGCAGAAAATACGGAACTCAGAAGTAGTTAATCCTCTCTTTTATAATCCTTTAATTCGTTGGCTGCAATTTCCAATTGTTCATACCAATCTTTTCCGTATTTGCGGATGAGAGGGGTTTTTACAAATTTATATAAAGGCACTCCAAGGGTTTCGCCTTGAATCCGGGCTGGCATACAAAGTTTGTTCGATTCATAATTTACTGCATCGTATTCGTTGAGTTTTTTAATGCGTATGGGGTATAAATGGCAGGAGATTGGTTTTTGAAAGGTTATATTCCCTTCCAGAAATGCTTTTTCGATGGCACAAAAAATGATTCCTTTTTCCCCCACATAGGTATAAACGCATTCCTGAGTATCATTGAGCGGAGTTACTTTGTCGCCTTCAAAATCAACCGTCCAGGTTCCAATTTTTTCTACCGTTTCAATACCTTTTGGGGTCATATAGTTTTTAACTACCGGGTAGATTTGTTCCAATATACTTATTTCATCGGCTCCCAAAGGTGCACCGGAGTCCCCTTCGGCACAGCAAGCTCCTTTGCAGGCACCCAGGTTGCAAACAAACTTTTTCTCAAAAATATCAAGACTAATTAATGTATTCTCTATCTGTAACATGCTAATTTGTTTTGTTGGGCAAATTTATAGGAATGGGTTGGGTTATGCAAATCGGATGTTTTTAAAGTAGATGTAAAATCATTACTTAGGTCGAATAATGCCAGAGCAGATTTCATCGGTATTAAAATAGTGCGATTCTTTTAGCTTATAGTGGTGGTTTATTTCAGGTAGCTTTTGGCAATAGGCAATCAATTGGTTTAAAGGCGGTGTAAATTGGCTTCCAATTAGCAAGTGATTGCTCCGCTGGCCTTGAATCATCCAATCGATATTCACTTTATAAACTACCGTATCAAGGTCGTTTTTGTTCATCGGGGTAAGATACAGTTCCGTTAATGACTCAAGCAGTAAATTTACTGAATCAACTTGCTTTTTGTTCAACTCAATAAAAAAGTTTTTTTGGTATAAAACACCATCCTTGTTAAACCTGCTGGTGCGAAATATCAATTTTCCCTGGCTATTTAGCTCCATGCATTCAGGCAATAAACCTTTGGGACTTAATTCATCGGATATCACAATGGAGAATTGTTCTATCGTTTTGTTATTATCAAAGGAGCAAGCACTATTCAGACTTGTTATAATGGCGAGTGCAATAACATGAAGGGGCGTATAAGTAATTTTCATTCTATCAGATAATTGTTTGAAACCTATAACCGATGAATAGTAAAAAGGTTTTCGGACAGGGCAATTTGGATGATTTTTATCCACGGGTAAAAACACATTCATTTCCGTTGCTTAAACGGTCGTTATACGAATAACCACTTTCGGTAAATTCTTTGATTTGTTGAGGCTGCGAAATGCGGTTTTTGATAATATAACGGCTCATCATCCCCCGAGCTTTTTTTGCAAAGATGCTCACCACATTAAATTGTCCGTTTTTACCCTCTTTAAAAGCGGGTGTAATAATTTCGGCTTTTAGTTCCTTAGGCCGAATTGCTTTAAAGTATTCGTTCGATGCCAGATTAATCAAAAAGTTATCGCCCTGTGTTTTAAGTTGAGAGCCAATATTTTTCGTGATTTGATTGCCCCAGAATTCATACAAAGAACCCCCTTTTTTATTGGGTAGCTTAATTCCTATTTCCAAACGGTAAGGGCTAATGTAATCCAACGGACGAAGCACGCCGTACAAGCCTGATAATATGCGGAGGTGTTCCTGTGCAAAGGCAAAATCCACATCAGTCCAGTCATTAACATTCAAACCTGTATATGCTTCGCCATTAAAAGCACAAATGGCTTGGCGCATGATGGTTTCATCGGGTTCTTTTTGCCATGTTTTAAATCGGGATACATTTAACAAAGCCAGTTTATCACTAATATCCATCATTCCCATTAATTCCGATACCGAATACTTTTTCAACAGTTGAATCAATTGGTTGGCTTGATTGTTGAATTCAGGAAAACTCTTCTGCTCAATAATACGGGCGTTTTCAAAGTCAAGGGTTTTGGCAGGTGACAGAATTATGAGCATGGTTTGATTCTTAATAGCGCTCTATTTCAACCATAAGTTACTTTTCAATTGCTGTTTAGGCGATGCAATTTTTGCTACCCCCTGAGTAGCCAATAAACTCTTTTTCCCTGCTGGTTGGGCAATACCTGTAATTAGTTCAATAGCTTTACCCAATTGGGGATCTGTTTTATCGCCAAAAGGAACGGCGTGCATCAAATCATCTTCAACATAATAATCAGGCATCAGACCATCCTTAAAATCGGTTTTGCCATTGGCATTAGCATATTTCATTACAATGGGTAACATTCCCCAATTATGCCTGGGGACGTCTTCGGTATCGGGGATAGCCCACATTCCAGTGTATTTACCATAAGTGTTTTCACCAACCTGCACTACATTCATATAGGGTTCAAGCCCAACAATTACCAATTCACTAGCTGATGCCGTAGAATAATGGGTTGTCAGGAAATACACCGTTTGTAAATTTAAGTTTTCGTTGGCAATGGTTTTAAACCGATAACTGGATTCATTATTCATATCCATATAAGCTTGAAGTTGATCGTTGAATTTCAATGTAACAAATAACTGTTGGTTCAAGGTGGTGGTATAAGGAGCAATGGCTGATGCCAACCAAATTGCTGCCTGCATTTCACCTCCACGGTTGTATCGTAAATCAACAATAAGGTTGTTTATGTTTTGCGATTTAAACGATTTGAAAACGGGTGATGCCCATTGAACAAAAGCTTCTTCCGAAGTAAATTCAGAAACCACCAAATATCCAATATTTTGACCAATCACATTTAACACTGTATCCAAGATAATTGTGTTTATAGCTAACACTTCCGATGTCATGGTTAATTTTTGGTTGGTATCAAAAATTCCATTCCCTGAAACTTCGGCCAAGGTTACTGTGTAGGAATCGCTGTATGCTAAATCGGCATAGTTCGAAGTGGTTAACTGCTGGTTGTTTATTTTGGTTATAATGTGCCCTCTTTTTAGTCCAGCCTTTTGTGCTGGAGAGTTTTCATACACATATTCTACTACCATAAAAACGTTTTCAGAATTGTAGTATTGACCAAAGGCCGGGGAGAATCCCATGGTTTTAGGGGTTCCTTCAAATTCGGCCATCAACCCGGTATAATCGTCGGTAATAAACGACCATTTATCTTCAGTGGAATACAACAGTCTATTGAAATACGATTCAGGTTCTTCAATTCCGGTGGGTTCCATTCCATCAGGTATTTCACTATACCAAAAATATACCTCACTCATTACATCATATATCCATTGATTTACTACCTGATTTTGTGGATCCTCTTTTTCTTTTTTACACGATGATAGAAAGAAGATTGCTATAGCAACAAGGCCAAGAAGAGAAATAATTTTTTTCATTTTTGTAATAGAGGTTATACGGAACTATTTTTCGAAATTTAAGGGTTCAAATCTACCAATAAATCTGAGATTTGAATATGGCCTGTAACTTTTTTCCCATTAAATAATTAACCCTAACCTTTAGAATATTTCTTTCGGTTAGGGCTAATTAGAGCTCAAAAGAGGGAGTTATCTATTCAAATACCTTAAAAGCCACTGCAGCCATATATCCAAATAGGGTACTCAATCCGGTTACCCGGTTGCCACCAATATGCACTGCCTCAGGTATCATGGTTTGGGCAATCATGGTTAGCATGGCTCCGGCGGCTAGGCCTTCAATCCCAATTTCAATGTAATTCGGAATTTTTGCCCCATAAAAATATCCAATTGAGGCACCTACTGCTGTCATTAACATGAGCGATGTCCACAAAATAAGTATTTTACCGGCTTTCCATCCCATTTTTTTCATTCCAATAGAGCTCGACATAGCCTCAGGAAAATTTGACAGGAAAAGACCCGCAATCAGCGTGTAAGGGACCACATCGGCAAACTCTACCGCTCCCTGTCCCAATTTGGCCGTTAAAATAATAAGGAATCCGGCACCTATTACAAAACTTTCGGGAATCCCATCGAGGAATATTCCTAACCATATTGAAAGGGGAGCCGAGCCATGCTTTTTGGCTGCTTCGTTAATTTCCGTCTGTGAAGGAATATAGCTTACAGGATGCAAGTGGTCGGAGGCTTCAATAGCCCATGTTTGAGCATGGTTATTTGTGTTATTTTCCGATCCGTTATTGGCTTGTTCAGCCATTAATTCAAGGGCTGATTCTTCTTCCATTATATGCTGTAACTCTGGGCAATCATCGCGTAACGCATAAAAATCGGATTGGTTTATTTCAAAGGCTTTTACCGGAGTTTTGGCAACAGCTGTAAAAGCTGCGGGTTCATGATGGAATAGTGCTGTTTCACCAATCATGTGACCGGCACCAATAACCTCTAAAATAGTTTCTCCATCCATAAATGCAATTTCGCCTTCTTCAATAACCAGAATGCGGGTAACGGGTTGTCCTTTAACGAAAATACTCTTACCTTGTTTTATATGCAAATGCCGGATGTGCTTAACCAATGCTGCCATGTGAGTCCGGGGCACGTGCCGGAAAAGTTTTATTTTGGATAACCTTTTTATAGCCACACGAAACCGATGATTTCTCTTTTGATTTAAGTATGAAATTGTTGTAGAAACTTTACGTAAATAACCTCCTTTGCTATTGAGTGCTTCATTTAAAATAAAAAAAAGGAATCCGCCGGCAATACATCCTGAAATTAAAAAGATAAATTCCAGCGATTGTTTGTGTCCTTCGGTATCATGCATCGATCCTTTACTTTCGTTAACAAATTCCATTACTGTTGGGGCAATTAACTCAACGCTTAAAGCGGCCAATAGAGCACCGGCTCCAAAGGCAGTAAAGGCTGCGATTAAAACAGGTTTGGGTTGCCAAATCAATCCAAGCATGGAACCTAAAACAAGCGATACAGCACTGATACCACCTAGCAAAAATGCCCAAAAAGCAAATTTGTAGGTACCTTCCAATTCCGAAGGGTTTATTCCGGAAGAAGCAAAAAGTGGGGAAGTAACAAGAAAAAGGATAATTACACCAACACCAATAAATACAAGGGATTTTGTTTTCATAGACGGACAGTTTTTATTTAGCATTTGAAACAACCAATTTAATAATAAGTTTAATAAGAGTTAAATTTATACAAAATGTTGGTTAATTCTTCTATTGAGTTGCTGATTATATCTACCTTCTTCCTAAGATATTCCCCGTATCCAATTTCAGGATGCCTACCTTGTTCGAATATTAGGTAAGAACGGTGCTGTGGCTTGACAAAAATGCGGGCTGGCGGTGGGTGAATGCCAAATGGTTAGCCCCATGTGCAAGGGTGCTTGCGTTTTGAAACGGAAATTTTTCATTCAAATGACTTGCGTGGTAGAAATATTCCAAAAATTGAGTTTCATTTACCTTGCCGTGGGGCTTACAATTTGGCAGAGCGGGTGGAAGCATAGTTTTGTCTAGTCCGAGGACTCGGGGTCAAATCGCTCAACTTAGGTTGAACTTACAATCAGTTGTTGCATAGTTAAGTATGTTGTTAAAAATTACCAATCATTCATTTGGCAGGCAATTGCTCGATTCCAAAGCAAATTTGTATTGATGAATAAAAGTGCAAAGAATCATTTTTTATCTTCCTTTAAAAAGCAGGATAATTGCTCCTGAAGGGTTTTTTTATGCAGGGTAATAGAATAGAATCGTATTCCTTCCTCTTTTCCCAAATTGATTTTTATATCAATTATTTGTTTATTCACAAATTCTGGAAGGTCATTTTTATTGATAACATAGAGAAATTGCATGATAGACTCATCGTCAAGATATTGTATATCGTATAAATCTAATAAGTATTTTTTTTGGTTTGCTAAGGTAACTTCCAGTTTGTCGTTTAATTGCATACCAATTGGTTTAGCCGGAAAAGGGATTGGTTGTAACCCCAAAAAATAAGTTGACTTATTGCTAACAATGTTCCCTTGAAGTTCTTTGGAACTAGACCAATATAAAACGGTGGGATCCATATAATAGAGCATAGAACCATCGGAGGCTAATCGGTTATATATTTCACATTGGGAAAAAGAAGAAAGTGAAATGGCCAAAAATCCTACCAACACTAATTCTCTCATAAATAAAGATTTGCTTCACCCAAATATAACAAATTTGAGTATGCAATTCAAGTCAGCTATATTTCCAATGGAATTCATCCGACTTCAAATACATGATATCCCCATGCCGGCATATCCAAAAATAGTCCACCCGAAATAAGTTCATTTCCATGACGATTGTAATATGCCTCACCCATTAAATCCTTAAGAGAGATTGTAGTCCCCAAAAGGTCGGAAAAAGGAAACTTCACATAGCACTGGCCCTGGTAGTTCGCATAATTTACCACCACCAATATTCGCTTGCCATCAGTTCCTTCCCATGAAAAGGCAAGATATGAATCCCAAGTACCATTTCCGTCCCAGGCTTGCTCACATGGAAGCAAGCGCCAACTGCCATTTCGGAATACCGGGTTTTTTAATAAAGAAAGCAAATCGGAGTAAAACAGTTGCAACTCCTCAACCAGTTCTTCTTTTGGGGCACGGACCAAATGCGGGGAAATGCGTTTAAGCCTACCTTCGAATTGGCCCTGATGAAAAAACCGTAACCCTGGCGATAAATAGGTGATAATAGCGGCGGCTTCATGTTTGTTTGGCTTAAAAGTCAATGCTGCTCGAGGCTCATCGTGATTTTCAAGAAAACGGGCTAGTTTGTTTTGATAAGTCAAGTCAGCATAAAAATGCTCCCGCACCTCTTTGGAATGCCCAAGATGCAACCGGTCGTAAAGTCGTTTATCATAAGTATAATCAAAACCCAATTGTTGAAGATCCCACTCCATGTCCCAATACACTTCAGCCATAAAGCAAAAATCCGGAGTTTTTTTGTGTACCGCTTTTATGGCTTCGGGCCAGAAACTTTGGGCTTTACGACCCCAGGTTCGTTCAAAAACATTCGGAAGGACGAGCATGGCCATATCGCAACGAACTCCATTGCATTGGCTTGAAATCCGTATCAGTTCTTTGGTCATAGCCTCCACTGTGGCAGGATTGCTATAATCAAGTTGAACCGTATCAGGCCAACCCGAAAAGTAAGGATCTCGTCCGAATGCAAAAATCAAATCTCCCTTTTTCCGTTTTACCCGGATGAAGTTTTGTGGATTTTGTTCCAGATCTTTTTCCGTACCTGTTATAAAAAACTCTGGATGTTCCTCCACCCAAGGGTGGTCGGGACCAATATGGTTAGGTACAAAATCGAGCATCAATTTTAGGCCACGTTTTTGGAGCCGGGTACGAAGCCTTTTGAGGGCCTCATCTCCACCCATATCTGGGTGTACCCTATAATCGGCAATGGCAAAGCCGGAACCGCCAATATCCTCTTCACGAAGATCGGGCAATGTTTTTTCATAATCGTGTCGCCATTCAGGAACGATTCGCGAAATACTACGACCCATTTCGCCAGTGGTCCAAACGCTCAGGAACCATATCCAGTCGAAACCCAGAGATGCCAAGTGATCTAATTCGGAATCGGGAATGTCATCGAGTGTGGCACTTCTTCCTAAAACACTCGATAATTCGGTTAACCATACTCGAGTATTGATTTGATAAAGGGTTGGATAAAGGGGTTGTTTCATACTAAATTATTTACATGGTCCATATTTTGAGTTTTGATTCTTTTTTGATTTTTGAGTATTGATTTTTTGAATTTTTTATTAACATTATCTAATTCAATTTAGTCCCCAATTCTTAAAAAATCCTTTTCACCTTATTTGAATGCATTCAATAACCCACTATACCGGAACCTCAGTAGTATCAGTAGTATCAATATTATCAGTATTCAGCCAACCAATGAACAGTTTATAACCAATTGACATTATAATGGCACCGGTAAAAAGTCCAATAAAGCCGGAGAAAATGAATCCTCCAATAACCCCAATGAATATTACCAACATGGGAACAGGGGCACCTTTCCCTAGCAAAATAGGTTTGAGTATATTATCGGAAGTTCCAACCACCAACATTAATATGGTCCAAACAATGGCCGGTGCCAATTCTTTGGTTGAAAACATATAGATTATAATAGGAATGGTAACAAAGAATACGGGAATTTGAAGCACACACAAAACGAATATGAGAAAGGTCCATATTCCGGCATAGGGAATACCTGCCAGAATGAATAAAATGGAATTCAACATGGCCAAAATTAACGCTACGCCTATAATTCCTTTTACCACACTTCCAACGGTGCTTAATGCTATATCTGCAAAATCATCTCCTTTTTCTCCGGCTAATTTCCTGAAAAATTTACGTACATAATCGCCTGTTCCCCCAATAGCCAAAAGTATTCCGGCAATAATAAGCGCGGCCATTATTTGAATAACACCACTCACCGAACTTAATATTCCTTTTGCCAGAGTTTTTCCGAATCCTGCCAACGGTTCTTTATACTTAATAATGGTTTCTTCCAGGTTACCCGATATCGATTGCCAGAATTCGAAGAGCTTTTCACCGAAAACTGGCCAAGTTTTAACCTTTTCATTGGGGAGTGGAATGGTTAATGTTCCATCATTGAAGCTCATTTTCAGTTCTTTAAACTCGTTAACCAACGAACCAATGAGAAAAAACAAGGGGACAATTATAATAACCAACAGGGCCAAAAAGATAATAGCAGAAGCTAATTTAGGCCGGCCACCCATTTTTTCCGTCAATTTATTATGGATTGGATAAAGGGCCAAAGAAAGTATGATGCTCCACAATATAATGCTGGCAAATGGAACCATTATCATCAAGCACCAGGCCACTATCAAGACAAGTATGAACAGCCGGATGGTTGTATCGTAAATTGAATTGTTCGAAGTTGAGTTATTCATAACTTTTGATTCTTTTTTGATTTTTGAGTATTGATTTTTGGACTTTTCTTATTGACACTATTTATTCTTTACACAATTAATTTACTGTAAGACTGGTTTGTTGCTATAGATTCAAATGGTTGCTTTTTAATGCCACAAATTCGGCAGTGGCAATTATTTTGGATTCCTTTCCCAAAGTTAAAGGATTATTTTGCCAAAATATTATACTGAATAATAAGTTTTTTTCTTTTTGAATGATAATAAATTTGCTAAATGAGCACAACAGAACCCATTGTATTAACAAAAGAAGAAGCCTTGGCCCTATTTTGCTTTATGCATATAAACCCGGTTTCAATTATTAAAGAGAAACAACAACAACTTACCGCAGCAAACTACGAAACGTTGATGCGGGATATTAGAGGCATGCTTTTAATTACGATAATACAACCACTTTGTGGTTGGGTATAACCTATTACATATTACCCCGCATTACTTGCTTCGCTTCGTGAGATCGCCTTTGGCTAAGTTTCATGCAGGGCTATTCACATTCAATCCTTTCAGATTGTGCGAGGGCTCGGGATTAAAGTCTCACTGATTCAAAATAAGGTTCAATTTGGATACCGCTTAAAAATTTACTTGCCGGATTTTATATCCGGAAGCAATAGTCTTAAAACAATCCGTGGATTTCAGCGTCAATTTTATTGATGATGCTGCTCAGGTCTTCGTTTTTTTCGCCAAAATTGAGGTGGTCCACATCAATTACCAGCAGTTTACCTAAATCGTATTTTCCAATCCAAGCTTCGTAGCGCTCGTTGAGGCGTTTCAAGTAATCGAGCCGGATGGTGTTTTCGTAGTCGCGTCCCCGTTTTTGGATTTGGTTAACTAAGGTTGGTACCGAAGCCCGCAAGTAAATCAACAATTCAGGGGGTTGCACCAACGAACTCATTAATTTGAACAATGAATAGTAATTGTCGAAATCGCGGGAACTCATCAACCCCATAGCATGGAGGTTGGGGGCGAAAATATGCGCATCTTCGTATATGGTTCTGTCCTGAACCACTGTTTTTCCCGACTTGCGGATGTCGAGTATTTGGGTAAACCGGCTGTTCAAAAAGTATATCTGCAAATTGAACGACCAACGCTGCATGTCGTTATAAAAATCGTTCAAATACGGGTTTTCATCCACATCTTCGAAATGGGCTTCCCACTTGTAGTGTTTTGATAATAAACGGGTCAGCGTGGTTTTTCCCGAACCAATGTTTCCAGCAATTGCAATGTGCATAATCTATGTTTTAAGAATAGCTAAAGTAAGTTTTTTTTAAGTTCAAACCGATGGAATTTTCCCTTTTTGTTGCGAAATATCTGTAAAAAAGTTTGATGGTTTGGATATGAAACACATACACTAATGGATCAATGAGGAAAAAAATTTTTATGAAACCCGAATGCATGGTGGGCAAAAAAACAGAAAGGGAGCCACAAATTTTGCAACCCCCTTTTTTATCACTACTACTTATGAAAACTACTTATTGAATAGGAGCGTTTTGTATATTATTTGTTTGTCAATGGTGAGTTTAATCAGGAAAATTCCCGATTGCACCGATAGTTGGTTCATGTCCCAAGTAATTTCCGATGACGGGTTATCAAGTTTTGGTGTTCCAATTACGCGGCCTGTTACATCCAACAGTTCCAATTGGTCAATAACTAAATCTTCGCTTGTATTTAAGGTAACAGTGCCTAACGTGGGGTTAGGATAAAGCGAAACTTTTGATGAAATCTATGAATCCCTGATCCCGGTTGGTAACACATTAACTTTTATGGTTTCCGGTTCGCTGTTCGATATTCCATCGTTTACCGTGAGTTCCAGTATAAATTCACCCTCTTTGTCGAGGCGCAGAATGGAAATTGGTTGGTCAAACTGGTAAAGCTGACCTTTACTATCAGTAGGTTTCGAAATCAACTTCCAGGAATAAGATAAAGCATCGCCGTCAACATCGTAGCTGTTTGAACCATCGCAATAAAAATATTTTTCACTTATTGATAGCGTTGTATCAATTGCTAAAACGGCCACCGGGCGGTTTGATGCAATGATTGTAACCACATCGGGAACACTGTTATTTACTCCATCATTCACCGTTAAGCTTATTTTGTAAATACCGGCCACATCGGGTGTAAAAGCAATATCCTGCTGGGTCGGATTGCTTATGTTGGCTTCACTGGAAGCCGGTTTTTCCTCCAAATTCCAATCAAAAGTCAAGGTGTTTGAGGTTTGACTCATACTTAATGTGCCTGAAAAAGAAACGGCCATTCCGGGAGCAACCACGGTGTCGTTTCCGGCAATGGCTATTGGTAAATTGTATTGCGATTAAAACTTTATTTTAAACGCAATTCCTTTTGAGAATTCCGGAAGTTGCAACTGATTAGTCAATTGAATCAAGGCTACATTTACTGTCTTAATTACCTCGCCGCTTACCGGTAGATAATAGGATATAGTATAATTGGCAAAAGGAATGTTTTTGAGTTCGCATACTGCACCGGTAATGTTGTTGCTAAAATTGGGGTCGTAACTGTAACCGTAAAAACTTTTGCCTGACGATAAACCCAATGTTTTGAATGTTTTAGTGGAATGATTTATGGTAACCGGGTAACTTTCTAAGGTAGTTTCAGCCCCAAAATCTTCTTCCGCCAAATAGTCCATGGGCATGGTAAACAAACCAGCCCACGATAAATCGAGGTAATGTTCCCAAATCCACATATAATGAGGAACTTGAGTCATAATTCCATTCCATATAGCGTTCCGTTGCATATCAATAGGCACATCAGCTTCTACATTGGTTCCGTATTCACCATTTATTATAGAGGTATTGTTGAGTTTATTCTGAAAGTCAAAGTCCAGATTCACTTGATCATCAAGCATCTTGTCGGAATACAAATGGTATTGCAGCACATCCAATTCCTTAATGGTATCTAATTGTAATAGCTGGTTGTTATCGGCACTGGTAGTTTGAATGTGGTTAAACGGGTCGATGGATGCCACGTATTGGCTCATTTCGCTATGCCAGGTCATAACTCCGGGCCACCATTGAGCCGTTTGACTGTTATGGATTCCGGTGAATTGCACTTCGTTAAAGAATTCCCAAGCAAATAGGTTTTTGGAATATCCCCAACGAGCCACAATATAACGGAGCAATTTTTTAGTCTGTTTTTTACAGTCGGCATTGTAAAAATACTCTTCGGCGCGGGTTACATAACCTCCGTTTGCTATATTGTAAGGGTTATCGGCCCACATGGGATTCACATTTTCGGAAAACATGCCGTGTTGAAAAATAGCCAACTGCATATAAACGTTGGTAGCTTCACCCAGGTTCAACAGCGAATCGGTCATGGCTGCTGCTTTTTGACTGTAGTAGCCCAATCCATCGTAAAAAGTTGTTTTTTTCCACTCCAACGCTTGCTGGGCAAAAGGGGTGTGCCAATATCGGAACGTGTTGGCTTTTGATTCTGATAAATTTTGAATGGTTTGGATGTAATTGGGCATATTGTTCCACCCTATATTTATTCCCATGGGATAAAACGATTCGCCAGTGGTGTGGCGGTAGTATTGATAGTTGCTGGCATCGTTATGAATAAAACCTTTGTTGTTGCCTTGAGCCACTTCAATTTCAGCAATATCGGAACTTACGGTTCCACTCTCATCAGTAACCTTCACTATTACTGAATGGGTACCCACTTGTTGGGTGTTAAAACGGAACATCCATGCCTGAAAGCTGGAATCGGCTATCCATGCAGTGTTTTCGAGCCGGGCTTTCATATAGTAAAAGCAGGGAATGATGATTTTTTTGCCATCGGGACACGTTATTTCAGCGTCTGCTTTAACCTCATCGGGATTATACACATTGGTATAATTGGCATTAATCTGGAAAATACCTTCTATTTTTTTGTTGACTTCCGGTTGCTGGGTAGCAAAAGTAAGTTTGCTCAGTTTTTGTTCCGGATCCATCACAAATAGGGTGGTTGAAGCACTTGATTTTTTCCCATCGTTATCGGTTAACGTCAATTTCAAGGTATAGATGCTATCTTGCAAATAGGTATGTATAGCAGTTACCCCACTATCTGTTGAACCATCGCCAAAATCCCAATGATAATCGGTAATCTGTCCGTCGTAGTCGTACGATTCGGAGGCATCCATCGAAATTTGTTCGCCAATATTAACCTTGGTATCCGAAACAGTGAACAATACTTTTGGGGAACCATCGCCCAATTCGGGATTGCTCAGTTGCACATCATCGAACCAAACATCTGCTTCACCTTCACCTTCATTATCAACACAAGCTGCTAATTGCAACGAGGTAAACTGTTGCTGCATGGCCGGGGTCAAATCCATTTTGCATTCTACCCAAGTATTGGCCGGAGGTTGGAACGCCCATTCGGGTGCCCAGTCTTCGATGGGAACCTGACTTCCGTTCCAGAATTTGGCAAAAATACGACCTTGAGCACTGCAACGGAGTTTAAAGGTTAAGGTATTGTTATAACCAATATTTATTCCATTTGGAAAGTTCATGGTAACATAATGCCAGTTGCCTGCAAGTTTTTTATAATAACCCACTTTGGCACTGGGGTTTGAGCCACTTGCATCGGGATTGTCCACCACGCCAAAAGTTCCTTCAGCGCTTAACTCGGGTGTAGTGCCTGCGGTTTCAAAATCTGCAATCATTTGTGCCGAAAGCCAAGCGGTTAATTGAAAGGCAAAAAAGGTCAGAAGTATCAGTTTTTTCATTGGTCTGTGTTTTATTTTTTTATATTTTGAATGTTGTGATTTAAAAGTTGTTTCTCTTAATTTTTAAATTAGAACTGAAAGCCACAAAATTAATTGAAATAACCACCAACCATTGTAAGAAATGTATCCGGTACTATAACGTATGTACTATTTTTAAATTACCCAGTAATTCATTGCAACTTTCATTTGAAAAGCATACCATAAAAAGGGTATATAAAATGCCCTTTCTGTGGGATTTCACATTTTTTTAAATCAAACCAACTTTGTATCGTAATAAAAATCAGTAACAATTTTGAAAATGAAAAACTACGCATTTTGCCCCATTTCCGATACAAGAATCAACGAACGGGTTGCCCGCACCAATGGTGTTATTACTGTATTAATTCTTTTAGCTTTTGGCTATTCACAAAACCTCCTGTTAATAGTATTCCTGGGAATTGATTTCTTCTTCAGGGCTACTCCCTATTCAAAATACAGCTTGGTGGGAATTACTTCGCGCACCATTGTAAAGCACCTGCCGTTTGAGATACAATTGATAAATGCTGGGCCTAAGATTTTTGCAGCACGCATTGGGTTGCTTTTTACTGCATTAATAATCCTTTCTGCACTCTTTTCATTGGTAACTGCATCATTGGTAATTGCAGGAGTTTTAGCGTTGTTTTCCCTTTTAGAAGGCGCTTTTGGAATATGCATAGCCTGCATTATTTACCCATACATTTATAAACTTACCTACCGTGCAAAATTCAGTTAACGCTATTATTTTAAAAAGGGCTATTCGTTTTGGTTATAAATATCCTGAACTACTAATCCGGCAAGCATAAAACCATAAATAGCGGTAATGTGTGCAACCGTTCCATTAATTACCGCTTTTTGGCTACACCACTCGTGTTCGGCCAAATCAGGATCGCCTGGAGCATACTTTAATTTTGGACACAAACAGGCATCGGTACCACAGGAGGCACCTTGACCTTTATTAGCAAGCAATTCCTCACTGTAAACACACATAAACTCTTTAGCTGGTAAGTCGCCTTTCCGTATCTTTTTTCGAAGGATTGCCCCAAACGGACAGCCTTTTACCTTCCAAAATTCGGCCACACGAATTTTAGTTGGATCCATTTTTAACGATGCACCCATCGATGAAAAGAACACAGCATTTGTGCGAGTGGCTTTGCGTATTAAATCAATTTTATTGCTGAGGCTGTCAATGGCATCAATTATATAGTGGTATGAATCCAGATCAAAGGAATCGGAAGTTTCCGGTTCATATATTTTCTGAATGGCTTGAATGTTAGCCGATGGATTAATTTCAAGGAGCCGTTGCTTAAGCACATCCGTCTTTACTTTGCCAACGGTTTCTGTGGTAGCATGCAACTGACGGTTAATATTGGTAATGCAAACCAAGTCGGAATCCACAATGGTCAACTGTTGTATTCCGCTCCTTATGAGGCTTTCGGCACACCAGCTTCCTACACCTCCGATACCAAAAATAATTACCCGCTTCGATGCCATGTTTGTCATGACCTCGTTCCCCAACAGCAACTCCGTCCGCTGAAATATTCCTTTTTTTGATGCCATTAACAATTTTGTTTTTAATGCATTTCAGTTACTCAATTTAGAACTGAGGCCGCAAATTTATAAAAAAAGTTAGTGTGGCAAATGCTACCGCACGAGTCCCCTCGTGTGGTAGGAAAACCTCTCCCTAAAAAAACTTAGGAATGCCCGCCAACAATAATGCGCATAATTTTAAGGTTTAGTAAAATAAACCGAATTGCTTGCCATATCAGGTTTTTGCGCCAATAACGCGTTGCTTTTGTTGGTAAAGGTGGATACGACTCATCGTAGTATGCACGTACAATATTCTTAGCTATATAATAATTCTCCTAGTTTATGTAAAACAATTAATTTATTCCGGAAGCAACCACCAAAATGGATAGCCTTTTGCTTTATGTAAAAACATATAATGCAGGAATATTTTTATCCAATGTCCAGCCAGCCCAGCTTCGCCAACTGTATATTGAATGTCCCTTCCCCATTGAGGATACTTTTCCCAATCGGGGACAATTGGAAATACGGTCATGGTTGCGGCGTTCCCTTTTAGCATACCGTAACCGGCTGAAACAACGCAGGCTGCACCCATCCGTCCCATCGAAGCTTTGTGCTTAAAGTCGGTTCGGCCCGTTTTTATATGTTCAACTATATTAAGTGCCACAATTTTGCCTATTACACCCGATGGCATACCTGTTCGGGGAGGTGCAGGGGTTATTAATGTACCATTGGGGCTTTTCATTGGTTTTGATATCTGGTGTGGAGGCGCAAATGCAATTCCAGGGGCAAAAATATTTGGGAAAACAGGACTTTGGTAAGTCGATGGCCAATCGTCAACCGACCAATCCTCGAATTCCTTGGCAGAATAGTCGGCATCAACTTTCATAAACCCATTGGGCGCAAATAACTGTGCTGTTATATCTTCGCCGGTTTTATTAAAGGCTTTTAATCCCACACCTGCAAAAGCGGGAATGAGCATGGCAAAATCAAAACTTATGGTTTTCATTTCCCCGGTAAGTGTTTCGTAGTGAGCCAAGCCCTCTTCAACTTTTATTACTCCCGCTCTTTTTATCCATTTTATACCATATTCTGCAAAAATTGACTCACTAAATACTTTTGTTGGCGTTATATTACCACCCCTTTTAATAAAAGCACCACCCATTCCAAAATCGCCCAATTCGTATTCGTTCGAAATCCAGGTAATATCTGCTTTATCTTGCAACCCTCTTTCTTTTATTTGGTGCGCTACATTAAGTGCATATTCAAAAGCTGCCCCCTGGCAGGTGGCTGTTGGATGCCCTGTACCAATAAGGAAGCGAATTTTTTCGCCATTTTGCATTCTCGTAAAGCAGCCTTTAAGCGCTTCCCAAGTTGAAGCCGCATGGTCGCAACTGCAAACCGAATGGGTAAATTTACCGGGGCCGAGGCCATCGGTAGCGGCAAAATTCAACTTTGGGCCGGTGGCATTTACAAGATAATCGTAATCAATGTTCTCCGTTTTCCCCTTATTGTCTTCATCGGTATATTCAATAGTTACAAAAGGGCGCTCCAATCCATTGCCTCCTTCCGGGAAAATAGCGGTAGTCTTGGCTTGCCGGAAATCAATGCCCCATCGGTCGTACACTTTTTTTAATTTAAAGCGTACCTGGTCAATTGTCATTTTGCCAACTCCCACCCATATATTCGACGGTATCCATTGATAATAGGCCGTGGGGCATACTACAACAACCTGGTGTTTTTTACCAAGCTTCTTTTTAAGAAATGCAGCAGCCGTGTGACCTGAGATTCCTGCCCCTAATACCAGAATTTTTGCCATGGTTTTTATTGTTTTGTGTTTAATTAAATGGGTAATGAATAATTTTCCGCAAGAATGACTAATTCAAACATTAAATTTATATGTATGCCGATAAAAATACAAACTTCGGTGATTAAAATCAAAACAATTAACTGTATTTAAAATCATTCCCTTTCTGAAAACCATTTAAGATAGCCACTATGTTTTAAAGAATCTTTTTGAACAAGCTAAAAACTTTGCCGGTTCTAAAATTATAATCACTTTCGTTTCAAATTCTTTCTAATAATATACTTATGGACAAACATAAATTTCTAGAATTTGTAAAAGGTGTAAGCCTTTTCGATTCGTTGAATGAACGCGAAATAGAACAGTTAGCTGTTCACTTAGAAAGTAAAAGTTATCAAAAAGGAACCTATCTTTTTAAAGAAGGAACCGCCCGCGATGCTGTTTACATTATCTACGAAGGTGAGGTTGAATTATTTAAAAGTACTCCATTTGGTGAGGAAAAACGATTGTCGTTTTTCAGAAAATTCGATTTTATGGGCGAAGGCTCTTTAATGGAAAACTCTCCACATTCTTCTACAGCAAGAGCCATGACAGACGTTACAGCTCTGAGGTTGAGTAAAGAAACATTACTCGATATTTTCAGCCGTGAGGGAGAATTAGCCGCAAAGTTTTATAAATTTCTGGCTAAATTAATTGCCCGTCGAATGGATCATGCCAATTCGCATATAGTAAATATTGGAACTCAATATGTTTCAGGGCGCTCCAGAACTGAACACGACTTGCTGGGCGACCGCGAAGTACCTGCTGAAGCTTATTATGGAGTGCAAACGCTACGAGCCATGGAAAACTTCAACATAAGTGGGGTTACTATAAGTTTTTACCCCGTGTTTGTTCAATCGCTGGCAATTGTTAAAATGGCTGCTGCCAAGGCAAACTACGATCTAGGTTTATTGGATAAAACCTTAACCGAAGCCATTGTAAAGGCCTGCGATGAAATAATAAAAGGTAAATTCCATCGGAACTTTGCTGTAGATATGATTCAAGGAGGTGCCGGAACTTCTACCAACATGGCTGCCAACGAAGTTATTGCCAACCGTGCATTGGAGATTCTTGGTCACAAAAAAGGAGAATATCAATATTGCCACCCCAATAACCATGTAAACCTCAGCCAATCAACCAACGATGCCTATCCTACTTCGGTTAAAATAGCACTCATGCTCAATAACGCAAGGTTTATTGAGGTACTCAAGGACTTGATTGCATCGTTCCGTGAAAAAGCCCGCGACTTCCGTGATGTAATAAAAATGGGTCGAACCCAGTTACAGGATGCCGTGCCCATGACCTTAGGACAAGAATTTGAAGCTTATGCGGTTACCCTTTCTGAAGAAATTGAAAGACTGGAGCAAAACGTTAGCCTGTTTTTAGAAGTTAACATGGGTGCTACTGCTATTGGAACCGGCATCAATTCTGAGCCCGGATACAGTGATCTTTGCATCGATTACCTGCGTGAAATTACAGGCATGGATATTAAACTAGCCGGAAATCTGATTGAAGCCACCCAAGATACCGGTGCATTTGTTATGTATTCATCGGCTATTAAAAGGTTGGCTGTAAAACTTTCAAAAATTTGTAACGACTTACGCTTACTTTCTTCTGGTCCCCGCACTGGTTTTGGCGAAATAAACCTTCCCCCAATGCAACCCGGTTCATCCATAATGCCAGGAAAAGTAAACCCGGTAATTCCTGAAGTAGTAAACCAGATTGCTTTTAAAGTAATTGGAAACGATCTGTCGGTAACTTTAGCATCCGAAGCCGGACAGTTGGAATTGAACGTAATGGAGCCACTGATAGTGCAAAGTATCTTTGAAAGTGTGGAGATGCTTAAAAACGGAATGGAAGTGTTGAAATTCCGTTGCATCGATGGCATTACCGCAAATGTTGATCATTGCCGCAATTTGGTTTACCGCAGCATTGGACTGGTTACTGCATTGAACCCTGTCTTGGGATATGAAGCATCGTCAAAATTAGCTCAAGAAGCTTTAAAAACCGGACAGAGTGTTTACGATTTGGTTTTGGAACAAAAACTGCTTTCAAAAGAGGAACTCGATAACTTTCTGTTGCCTGAAAACATGATTAAGCCCCGCAAAATGCACTGATAAATTAACTTTTTTACTGACAAATAAATTGGCAATTCAATAGGTTACCCGCCTTGGATAACAGAAATAAGTGGAAGAATAAAGTGAGAATGAACAAATTACTAAAACCGTTCGTTTAAAAACTTTAAATTTTTAAACTTATTGAAATGAAAAAAAATCAGATTATTTTTTGGGTATCCACCGGATTAATTTTCTTGTTTGAAGGAGTTATGCCAGCTTTCACTTCACAAACAGAGCTTGCCAAAGAAGGTATTCGCCATTTAGGATATCCTGATTATTTTGGTAACGCCTTTGTCGTGTTTAAGGTGTTGGGAGCTTTAGCGTTAGTAATTCCTAAAATTCCGGCTCGCATTAAAGAATGGGCTTATGCCGGTTTTGCATTCGACTTTATATTTGCCTCTATAAGCCATTGGGCAATTGATGGATTTGGTTTTCAAGCGATATTTCCGCTTTTAGTATTTGGAATTTTAATTGTATCCTATGTTTTTTATTCGAAAATAAAGCTTAATTACAAAAGCTAATAACACACTGATTTGTTGATCTTTTAATGCGCTATTTATATTTTACAAATTATTTTTATGCTTATTAATGTCCTAAATACAAAACCAACCATTGAGAACGAAGCCGTTGTTTTTTTTATCAATTTCGAAAATCCCAATTATCCTGAAAAATTGAATGCAGGGAGTATTGAATCTATCGAACGGCAGATTTTACTCGATAAAAGCATCATTGAAGTACATCAAAGCAAATCTTGCATCTTATTAGTTAAAAAAAAGGAAGAAACAAGTTTAGAACCCTACCGAAAATTGGGTAATGAACTGAGTCAGATAACTCAAAAAGAAAAATTGGGTGTAATTACTATCGACGGTCATTCACTGCAACCGAATGAATTACTGGCTTTTGCCGAGGGTTTGGCTTTGTCTGGCTATCGCTTTCTTCCCTATTTTAAGCCCGAAGCCCGAAGCAAAAAAATTTTCTCGGTAACACAAATCGATCTTTATCATCCCAATTTAATTGAAAAGGACGCCGAAAACCTGAATCATTTAATTAAGGCAACCTTTTGGGTACGAGATATGGTAAATGAACCAGTAAGTGTTATGAATGCCATCCGCTTTTCAAAGGAAGTTGTTCTTAAAGGGCAGGAGGCTAGTTTTAATGTGGAGGTTTTACACAAAATGCAGATTGAATCACTGCGTATGGGAGGCTTATTGGCCGTAAATCGTGGGAGCATCGATCCTCCAACATTTACCGTATGCGAATATAAACCGGCTCAGGCAATCAATCAAAAACCAATTGTTTTGGTCGGTAAAGGGGTAATGTACGATACCGGTGGTTTGAGTCTGAAACCCACTCTAAATAGCATGGATCAAATGAAGTGCGACATGGCCGGCGCCGCTGCTGTGGCCGGAACTTTTTATTCCCTTGCCCTTCAGCAAGTTCCTGTTTGGGTAATTGGTTTAATGCCGGCAACCGATAACCGTCCCGATGGTAACGCTTACACTCCCGGTGATGTTATTACCATGTATAACGGCTTACATGTTGAAATAATGAACACCGATGCGGAAGGCCGTCTCATATTAGCCGATGCATTAACATATTCCGACCAATATGAGCCTGAGTTAGTTATTGATTTAGCCACTTTAACCGGAAGTGCGCAAATGGCGTTAGGCCAGGAAGCCTCGGTAATGATGGGCAATGCTTCCGATTTGTGGTTCCAGAAATTGGAAGAAGCGGGTTCCGCTGTTCACGAAAGGTTGGTTCGATTCCCTTTTTGGGATGAATACAAAGAACCCTTGAAATCGCCTATTGCGGACTTGAAAAATATTGGAAAAAGAGAAGCGGGAGCTATTTCGGCAGGCAAATTTTTAGAGCATTTTACCAAATCGCCTTATATTCATATCGATATTGCCGGAACAGCTTTTTTAACCGCCGATGATTCCTACCGTTTACAGGGGGGTACCGGTGTAGGTGTACGATTACTGACAGAATTCTTCAAAAAAATTTCGAATACTCAACAGAACCATTAAATTTGTGGGTTACACCTAATAAAATTTAAGATGACTAATTTTAAAGTTCGGGTAGGAATTACCCAAGGAGATATTAACGGAATAAACTACGAAGTAATTATAAAAACCTTTCAGGATAACCGCGTACTTGAATTTTGCACCCCGGTAATTTATGGTTCACCAAAAGTAGCGGCCTATCATCGTAAGGCATTGAATATTACCTCTTTCAATTTTAATTCCATTCAATCGGCCGATGAAATTGCCTATCATAAAGCCAACTTAATAAACGTGTTGGGCGATAACATCCGGGTAGAATTGGGAAAATCGTCGCAAATGGCTGGTGAGGCGGCGATGCTTTCTTTAGAAGCCGCTGTAAAAGATTTACAAGCCAATAAAATTGATGTGCTGGTAACAACTCCAATTAATAGGGAAACTACACAAACCGAAGAATTTAATTTTAAAGGTCACACCCAGTTTTTAATGGAGCGCTTCAAAATTCAAAATACCTTGATTATAATGACCAGCGAAATGATGAAGGTTGGGGTAGTATCGGGTCATGTTCCTTTGAGCGAAGTAACCAAACACATTACAGAAGAAAACATTCTGAAGAAATTACGCATGATGAACAAGGCTTTAACGGTTGATTTTGCTATCAGAAAACCTAGAATTGCTGTTTTGGGGTTAAACCCACATGCCGGAGATAGCGGATTAATCGGTAAAGAGGAATTGGAGATTATTATTCCAACCATCGAAAAAGCCAATAAAGAAGGAATTTTGGCGCTGGGACCATTTTCGGCAGATAGTTTCTTTGGTTCTGGTAGCTTTAGTAAATTCGATGGTATTATGGCCATGTATCACGATCAGGGAATTGCCCCGTTTAAAGCATTGAATTTTGATACCGGAGTTAATTATACAGCAGGGTTACCCATTATTCGCACCGCACCCGACCATGGTACGGATTATGAATTAGCCGGATTGGATCAAGCCTCTCCCAATTCATTCCGCGAAGCCGTTTATATGGCGTGCAACATTTTCAATAACCGTAAAATGCATGCTGAACTCACAAAGAATCCGCTCCCAAGCTATGATGTTACCGATTAATGGCATCTAACTTTAAAAATGGTTGATTTTATCGAAGCAATTAGGATTCTAAAGAATCGGGTGTACGACAATATTCCCTTTTTTTCAAAAGATTACAAGTAATCTTTTATTTTAGTCCCGAGAATTCGGGATTCGTACCTTCTGCTGTTGAAATTGACTTTTTATTTCATAAAAAAAAAGCTAGCCGCGAAAAATACAAAAAGCACAATAATTTATGATACGGTTTAAGCTTTCAGGACAACAATAGATTGCTTTTCCGGGTACACTCAATAGTGTGTTTTTTGTCATAAATCAAGAAATTATAAAACAATCCAAAATAAATCAATTTTATACTTCAATTTATCTGCAATTAATAGTTTTAGCCGTTTTATTGCTTTAAAAGGAACAAATAAAAATCGAAGCCCTAACTCGATTTACGGGAAATAAAAATCAATTATTTGAAGCACCACAATTTTATTTTCAATCATTTAAGTAAATTCTTTGTTATTTAATGCAATAAGTCAATCGTTGGTCGTCTATAATAGTATGGAAAGTAGAAAACCTGAAATAAGAATCGAGGATTTCTTTAAAAAGGAATATAATAAACTGGTTCATTTTGTACAAAAAAATATGGAAAAGCGCTATGCCGATGCTTCGCCAGAAGATATTGTTCAGGACGTAGCCCTAAGTTTGCTCGATAAATTAAATATTGATGTACAGATAGAAAACCTGGCAGGTTACATATACCGCTCGTTGCACAACAAAATATTCGATACCCAAAAGAAAAAAAGAATAACAGTTTCCATAGATACCTATGATAATCAGATATTTGGAAATGATTCAAGCAGTAATTTTTCCAGCGAAACCGATGAAAAATATGTTTTAAACGATTATGAGCCACATCAATTACTGGCAGCTATTGAAATGCTTAACGAAGTAGATAAATACATTATAAATGGGACGCACTTTGAGGGGAAAAGCTTTATGCAGCTTTCTGCCGAATTGAATACCCCAATTGGGACGCTGCTTTCGAGGAAACACCGGGCGCAGATAAAACTCGGTAAAATACTGGAAGGCAGTAACCACAATTGAATGACTGATAATTTTAATACTAATAACTAATTTTTAAACAAAATGAGGAAAAGTGAATGTTGTAATGAAAACGGCCGCTGCCGTTGCAATGTATGGAAATGCATAGGTTGGGCAGTTTTAGGTGTTATAGGTTTTGCTGCCATTGTGGCCTTATTGGGTTTGGCAATAATGGCCTTGTGGAATGCCATTATCCCCGGAATTTTTAATTTGCCTGCCATCGGATATTGGCAAGCAATTGGTTTAGCGGTTTTGTCGCGGATGCTGTTTGGTGGCTTGGGCTTCCATCACTTCAGGCACAAACACCATGGTGGCAAGAATGGCTGTGGCTGCAATTGCGGCTGTAATTGTAGAACGGAAAAGGAATGCTGCACCGACAAAACAGATGAAGGGGAGTGCTGCAAAAAAGATGAAACTACACAAGCATAACCATGCCAAAACCAGTTCGCTGGGTTTGAGAAAACGTTGCGGCAAAAATTATACAGAGGCTGTCTTATTCAATAAAGGCAGCCTCTTTTTTTGCTTTTACTTAGCAATAGGATAATAAACAACATATAGAGTGTAACCATTATAAAAATATTGATACAAATGAGAATATAAAATTAAACCTATATGTAAAACATGTGTTATAAGTGGGTTGTAACGCTTAAAAGGTTTAAATTGCATCAATTTTTTAACAAAATAAATTGAATCCGAAATGAGAAAACTTTCATTGTCCCTATTGGGATTTTTACTTACCGTTTCAGTTTTTGTAAAGGCTGACGAGGGTATGTGGCTGCCCCTACTTATTGAAAAAAATATGGCCACCATGACAGAAATGGGAATGCAGCTAACTGCAGAAGATATTTATAGTATTAATCAGGCAAGCATTAAAGATGCCATTATTGCTCTCGATAAAGGTAGTTGTACCGGCGAATTGATTTCAGGTGAAGGGCTGGTGCTCACAAACCACCATTGTGGATACGGTGAAATTCAATCGCACAGTACGGTAGAACACGATTATCTTACCGATGGTTTTTGGGCAATGAGTAAAAAAGAAGAATTAGTAAACCCAAATAAAAAGGCCTCTTTCTTAATACGGGTTGAAGACATAACCGAACGTATATTGAAAGCTATTCCTGTAACAGCCGATCAATCGCAACGAAACACAATTGTTGATAGCATTGCAACTGTTATTGAAAATGAAGCTACCAACGGAAATCATTACGAAGGACGTGTTGAAGGAATGTTTAAAGGAAATTTTTATTACCTGTTTGTTTATGAAACCTTCCTCGACATCCGTCTGGTTGGTGCACCACCCGAATCGATTGGAAAATATGGCGCCGACACCGATAACTGGATGTGGCCTCGTCATACAGGCGATTTTAGCTTATTCCGCATCTATTGCGGCCCTGATGGTAAACCAGCCAAATATTCTGAAGAAAATGTACCCTACAAACCCAAACATTTTTTACCTATTTCGCTCGATGGAGTTAAAAAAGGTGATTTTGCTTTTATTATGGGTTATCCTGGAACAACCACACATTATATGACATCGTGGGAAGTAAAAAATGAAATGGAAATTACCAATGCCAACCGGATTAAAATACGGGGATTAAAACAAGGTATTTGGCAAGAATTCATGGAAAATAGTGATTTAGTGCGCATCCAATATTCCTCAAAATTCGCCCGTTCATCCAATTATTGGAAGTACTCCATAGGCCAAAACAAAGGATTAAAACGGTTGAATGTAATTGATAAAAAACAAAAATTAGAGTCAGATTTCACACAATGGTTGAACCAATCGGAGGCTCGAAAAGCCAAATACGGAAATGCACTGTCTCAAATTGAAAAAGCAATGGTTGCCAACAGTGCTTACGACCACGCCTTGCAATACTTACTAGAAACCCAATGGGTGGGTGCCGAAGCCTTTAGGTTTACATTAAATGCAGCTAATTTAGAAGGAGCACTTTTAACTCCTGACAGTACTCAACTCATTAAAAATGCTACCGAAAAGTTTCAAGCCGCTGCCGATGCTTTTTTCAAAAATTACGATGCAACCACCGATAAAAAAGCTTCAGCTGCCTTACTTAAGCTATACCTGAAAGAGGTACAACCAAAATACTATCCTGAATACATTAATACCGTATTGGTAAAAAAATACAAAGGCGATGTGGATAAATTTATAGAAGATCTGTTTAAAAAATCAATTTTTGTAGATCAAACTAAATTGAATTCTTTTTTAACAAAACCTAATGCCAAAACTATTAGCAAAGATTTAGCTTATATAACAGGTAAAAGTATCAGGGCACAACTTATTGCTTTGAATGGAACCATGGAACCGAATTATTTGCAAATTGATGAAGGCATGCGTTTGTTTGAAGCCGGATTAATGGAAATGAACCCTGACAAAGCCTACGCTCCGGATGCTAATTCTACCATGCGTTTAACCTACGGTACCGTTGGTGATTACAGTCCTGCTGATGCCATCCAATATTCCTATTATACTACCTTAGAAGGTTTAATGGAGAAAGAAGATTCCACCGAACGTGAATTTACAGTTCCTGCCAAATTAAAGGATATTTATAACCGAAAAGATTACGGTCCTTATGGAAATGCCGATGGAAGCATGACAGTATGTTTTACTACCAACAACGACATTACCGGCGGTAATTCCGGAAGCCCTGTTATGAATGCAAAAGGGCAGCTTATTGGTGCAGCTTTTGATGGTAACTGGGAAGCCATGAGCGGCGACATAGCTTTTGAACCCAAACTTCAAAAAACCATTGTGGTTGATATTCGATATGTACTGCTAATAATTGATAAATTTGCTGGAGCCCAAAACCTTATCGATGAAATGAATCTGGTTAAAACCCAAGAAAAACCGGCACTTCCAGTTTTAGAGACTGGAACAGGAATGACCAATTAACTTTTAATTATAACTATACAAAAATAAGGTGCTCCAAGGGGCACCTTATTTTGCTTCAGCCTTCCGAATCCAAGTGTTTATATAATTCAACAAACACCGAATTCCTTTTCTAATAAATCTTTCGCTTTTAGAATAAAGCCTTTCAAATTTTCAGACAACCCTATTCAATTATGTATTATTTTTTAAAAAATATTGTTCTTTTTTTATCAGAGATTCACTGCGTTTTGTACCTTTATCTATAATCCGTTTGAAAAATCTTGCTGTCGTTGCAAATAGTTAAAGAAAAACCATTTAATTACTTTGATTTTAATATTCAAATATAATTTAGTGCGAATCAAAAATCTAAAATTTTGAAGCCTATGAAAAAATCAGTAATCATTATTTGTTGCATAGTACTTTTTTTGTCGAATGTTCATAGTCTGGACATTGGCCAAAGTGCTGGGGGTAACCGATTTTACTATGGAGCAAAAGGAGGCTTAGTATCTAGCATGTTTGCTCAGGATTTTCAAAAGATGGAAACTACCGAAAGCAGAACCGGATTCTCCCTTGGAGTGTTTACAGGGTATCAAATTTCTGACTTTTTTGGATTGTCTGTGGAGGCTCTTTATGTGCAAGAAGGAACCATGCACCTGGATCCAAACTATATTTATTATTACAATGGCATTAGCTCCAGTGAAACTTACTCTCAGAGTATTACCATACAGCGGGTAAATTCAAACATTGTTCTTCATAATTTTGAGTTTCCTGTATTAGCCTGCTTTTCGTTGCCAAAATTAGGCTCATTGAATGCTAAACTATTTGTAGGCGGTTCCTACGATATAATTTATAATGCTTACGCTTATAATTTGTTATCGGTTACTTCGAACAACACCAATCCTAGTACTTCCTATGTTTTGCCCGATAGATACTACGATAATGTTACGAGTAGCTTTGCCGCCTATAACCTGAGTGGAATACTTGGAATTGGTTTTGAATATGGAGCTTATTGCGTTGATATCAGGTATAAATTAGGTTTTGTTCCAATTAACAGTATGGCAACATACAATCTCCAAAATCAATATAAAGCTGATTTTACGAGTAGTGCACTTATGATTTCCATAGGTGTAAATATTGTAGAATTGTTTAATAAATAACATAAATCGTTAACTATGAAAAAAATAACAACCGTTTCAATGATTACTTTATTATCTGCATTGGTATTAACTAATGCTTGTAAAAAAGAAGAATTCTCCGAGGATGATGCCATCCAATTAATCAACAACAATACTATGATTGCTGATTCTATGGCTAATGCTGTTTTCTTTACCATTAAAGTAGTTGATGCTTCAACCGATTTTTCCTATAAATCGGCAAGCACAACTGAAAATTTAAATGGATTGGGTGGTGCAACAATTATTGTAAAAACCCACAGTTCCATGGATACGGCTATTACAGGCACCGATGGTTCGGCAACCTTTGATAACTTGCGGGCTGGCTCCTACTCGGTACATATTGATGTTGCCAATTACACTTCCGTTGATTTTATTGCCAATGCGGCAGTTAACGGATATTTTAGTGTCCAAATCCCTGTTTTATCCACAGTTCCTGCTAATCAAATGACGGTTACAGGAGTTGTAAGCTATGAAACCGATTTACTAAATACGGCTCCGGAGGTTGCAAATGGTGCTACTGTTTTGGTTGAACCCGACATCGAATCTTTCTTTAATAATGTAGTAGGAGTGTCAAATTTTACTTTCTCAGGATTTACTACTTCATTTACCACCGATGCCAATGGTGTTTATACTGCATCCCTTCCTTCCGACAAAGCAGGTAAGCTTACTTACGACATTTCAGTACCAACTTTTGAAGCCAATCAAGTACTCATGTTAAACACTTTAAACGGAGTAATTGCTAATGGCCCTGGAAATTCGGCAAAGACCGTAACCACAAGGTTTGGTACCAGCATGACATCAGCAACCACCATACCGATTGTAAATCCGGTATACTGTGTGTTTGGTGCTCCCACCCATGCAGTTAATGCCGCTGTACTTCAAGCTGAAATTTTCAATCCCAAATCTTTTGTTTCAGCTCATGTTAATTCTTCAGGCAAAGGATATACCGATGGAGCAAGATTCACTAAAGTGGCGCCCACAGGTGAAGTTGACGCCGTTTTTCAAATTAGGACCGACAATTACGGCCTTAATAAAGTGGAATACATTGATATTATTTCATCTGGAAGTGGGTTTGCAAATACCACCCTTAATTTAGCATTTCAACAGCAGGATCCGAATTGGGAAGTAAGTTCTGTAAGTGGAGGGGGAGCTATAACCGGTATCGATAGGATTAGTAGCGGGAGCATTGACGGACGCGGACGGTTTTTAACCAACAATCCAAATAACTTTTCTTTATCGGTTGCCGGCGGAACTAACGCCTCAATTAGCATATCCAGTTTTACAGCTACCGACTTAGGTTTTCGCATCAATGGTTTTAATGTAAGCAACGGGGGAACAGGATATACCGTAGGCGATAAAGTATCAGTTTCAATTGTTGCAGAAAATGTAACTGAAGCAACAGCAACAGGTTATTTATCTAATTCTTTGGTAACCAATATTATTGTTTCCAATTCAGGGGCAGGATATCCTGTAAACTCAGTGCAACCTATTAAATTCAGTTATGGAGATGCTACTGCTGACGCCTATATCGATAATTTTGGTAGGGTAGCACAAATAACTGTTTTGGGTGGAAGTCCAAATTATGTGGCATTACCCACTGTTACCATTGATTATGATTTAAACAATAAAACTGCAACCGCCGATGTTGACGTTCAGGATGGTGAAGTAAAAAGCGTAGTTAATTTAGATGGCGGCAAAGGGTATGATTTAGTGCCCACATTAATATTCTATAGTCAATATGCAACAGGTAACCCTGAAATAGCTGTAGATACAGATGTTACTATTAATTCAGCTTCACCCTATTCCGTAAATTCTGTTACAGTTAATTCAAGTGATGGATTAATTAGCAAAAACATGAGCGCTTTAGATGGGACTGGGGTTATTTCTAATTTAAAATCGGTGCCGGGTGGCAAGGAATACCGTAATTTTTATTTAGGTACGGGTGTTCGAACTGCCGGAGAATAATCACGGTACACCTTAATAAAAGTAATTCCGCTTAATTCTGGGCGGAATTACTTTTTTTACGGTTCTATTTTTGGGGTTTTACTCTCATTCAACGCCTCAAAAAAACGCCTAACAATTGTTGCTTTTGCCTTACCAATACTCGTTTCCAACTCTTCTATACTAGCTGATTTTATTGCCTCAATGCTTTTAAAGTTTCCCAATAAAAGTTCTACCGTTTTTGGACCAATACCTTCAATTCCATCAAGTTCGGAAGTGATGAAATTTTTCGAACGCTTTTGGCGGTGAAAGTTAATCCCAAAACGGTGCGACTCATTGCGTATGTGCTGAATTACTTTCAGGGTTTCACTATTTTTATCGAGGTAAATGGGTACCGAATCACCAGGGAAATAAATTTCCTCCAACCGCTTGGCAATACCAATTATGGCTACTTTACCTATTAAATCAAGTTTATCGAGACTTTTAACAGCAGCACCCAATTGCCCTTTGCCCCCATCAATTACAATGAGTTGCGGCAAAGGTTGGTTTTCCTCCAGCGTGCGGTGGAACCTGCGGTAAATAATTTCTTCCATCGAGGCAAAATCGTCAGGGCCTTCCACTGTTTTTACATTAAAGTGCCGGTAATCGCGCTTACTGGGTATGCCATTTTTAAAAACCACGCACGATGCAACCGGATTTGTGCCTTGAATGTTCGAATTGTCGAACCCTTCAATATGGGTGGGAAATTCCTTAAGCCGCAAATCCTTTTTCATGGTTTCCATAATCCGATCTACCCTCTTCTGGGGGCTTCGGTTCATCTCATCCTTCTTCTTCTCCTGTTTAAAATAAAAAGCGTTTCGCATACTTAAATCCAAGAGTTTCTTTTTGTCACCGCGCTGGGGAACTAAAAACGAAACATTTTCAATAGAAAAGTCGAGTTCAAATGGCACCAATATCTCACGCGAAGTACTCATGAGCCGTTGTCTGATTTCGGTAATCGCGGTGAGCAACAACGACTCTTTTTCTTCATCAACCCGCTTAACAATTTCTATGGTATGAACCTGAATAATGGCCCCATTTACCACTTTCAGAAAGTTAACATAAGCACTGTTTTCGTCCTCAATGTATGAAAACACATCTACATTGTGGATGGTTGGGCTAACAATGGTAGATTTGCTTTGGTAGTTTTCCAAATGGTTCAGTTTTTCTTTGAGTTTTTGAGCCTCCTCAAACCGATACTCACTGCTCATTTGAGCCATTTTTTCTTTTAATAGCTTAATAACCTGCCCAATATTGCCCTTTAAAATGTCCTTAATATCGTTAATGTTTTGCAGATAATCGGCTTCTGTCTGGTCACCAATGCAGGGCCCCAGACAATTGCCTATGTGGTATTCCAAACAAACTTTGTATTTTGCTTTTTGAATGGCTGCAGGTTCCAAATTCAACGAACAATTCCGTAACGGATAAAGCTGCCGAATAAAATCCATCATGGTATGTAGCGTCCGCCCTGAAGTATAAGGGCCAAAATAAGTGGAACCGTCGCGGATAAAAGTACGTGTGGTAAAAACCCGTGGATATTTTTCGTTCTTGATGCAAATCCATGGGAACGTTTTATCGTCCTTAAGCATCGCATTATAGCGCGGCTGGTATTTTTTTATCAGATTGTTTTCCAGCAAAAGGGCATCTTGTTCCGAATCGACTACAATATGCTTTATTTCAGCAATTTTGCGCACCAAAATCCTGGTTTTGGCGCTGTCGTGGTATTTGGTAAAGTACGATGAAACTCTTTTTTTTAGGTTCTTGGCTTTACCTACATAAATAGTGGTACCATCGGTATCAAAATATTGATACACCCCAGGATTATCGGGCAACAAAGCCACTTTTTCTTTAAGTGATGTAATATGTTTATCATCGGAACTCATGCCTGCAAATCAACTAAAAATATCTGTATTTTGAGGAACAAAATGTATATTTGTGCACAAACTGGGTATAAAAATGAGAGAGATAATTATTCGGTCATTAAATGAGATGGATGCGGCTGCTTTGGATTTTTTAAAGGCTACCGAAAAAAAGCGGCTTGTTGCTTTTTACGGTGAAATGGGAGCCGGTAAAACCACCTTTATTAAAGCCCTTTGTACCCAACTTCAAGTTACTGATGGGGTAACCAGCCCAACATTTTCAATTATAAATGAGTACCATTCTGCCAACGATTATAAAGTATTCCACTTCGACTTTTACCGGATAAAAGACTTGGAAGAGGTTTATAATTTGGGTTACGAAGATTACTTTTATTCAGATGATTATTGTTTTATTGAATGGCCGGAATTAGTGGAAGAACTGTTACCCGATCTCATTCTGAAGGTATATTTAACGGTAGCTCCTGATGGAAGCAGAACTTTGACTTTTTAATGTTTGTGACTTTTACAATAGACACCGTATAGATTCTAGGGCTTTATCTTTAGTAAAGTTTCAACGGGGGGCTAATATGGACGTTTCTTAGAATCTCTTCGATTATCCCAGAAAACCAGTAATTCAATTTCCTTCTTTCTTGGTTTTATTCGATAATACAAAGTATTGTGTTCAGTTATAAAACCTTTTCTTATATCTTTATATTTTTTGGATACCTCAAACATATTGGGCGTTTCCTCAATATGCTTGATTACTTTTTCAACTTCACCAGCAAAATTATTCAATACTGTTTCTCCCCATCCTTCTTGAAGATAATCAGCAACTTTAAAGTAAGTACTCAAAGCTCTCTGAGTCCAGATTATTGTCATTTCTTAAAGATTGTACCGATTTTTGATTTGCTTCATTGCATCGGCATGAGTAATGGTTTTACCTTGGTCTGCTTCTTCTATGCTTGCTTCGAGCTCTTCTTTTAGAGTGTCGCTTAAAGTGTCAGCCCAATCAATCCTGACTATAGCTTCTTTCGATAAAATGACTTTAATGGCTTGTAAAATACTCAGGTCATTAGCCCTTTCAACTAGTTGATGTAAATCTGATTTTAACTCTATTGCATTCATTGTTCTAATAATCATATTTTATACAAAGTTAACGATTAATATTCATATTTAGTTTCAGTTTAATAATATCGATCCGTTTAGGGTCATTTCCTCCTCAAGGCAGTTTGTATTTTGCATAACGTAGTCTTATGAGTACATTGAATATCATCAATTAGAAATTAGTCCCACTTCTATTTTATATTATAAACAGTATATTTGTAACAAATCAATTAATCATTTATGCTATTTTCAGACGTAATTGGACAAGAACGGATTAAAGCGCATTTGCTTTCTTCAGTTAAAGAAAACCGTATCAGCCATGCTCAATTGTTTTTAGGCAACGAAGGATATGGTACTTTACCTTTGGTTTTGGCTTATGCGCAATACATTATGTGTCTTAACCCAAAGGAATACGATGCATGCGGCGAATGTTCTGCTTGCCGCAAAGTGAGCAAATTGCAGCACCCCGATTTGCATTTTGCTTTTCCGGTTGTTCCCCGAAAAGATACTGATAAACCGGTGAGCGACCATTATATTAAAGAATGGCGCAATTTTATTGCTACACAACCTTATGGGAACTATAACGATTGGCTGGATGCCATAAGTGCTGAAAACTCACAGGGAATTATCCGTGTTGATGAAAGCCGGGAAATCATCCGGAAGCTGAACATGAAATTATATGAATCGGAATACAAACTAATGGTTATTTGGTATGCCGAAAAAATGAATGCCGAAACAGCCAATAAGCTGTTGAAACTGTTGGAGGAACCTCCGGCTAAAACTTTCTTCTTTTTGATTGCCCAAAGTTCAGAATTTTTATTAACCACTATTTTATCGCGCACTCAATTAGTTAAGGTAACGCGCATTACAGAAGACGATCTGTTTTTGGGAATAAAAAAGCACCACCCTATGACCGATGATAAAGCCCGTGAATTGGCTCGTTTGAGCGAAGGAAGCTACTTGTTGGCTAAGGAATATATTAGTGCCTCGGTGGATACCAAACAAAACTTCGAAAACTTTACCCAATTGATGCGCCTGAGCTACAAAGGCAATTTTATTGAATTGGTAAAATGGGTCGATGAAATTTCAAAGATTGGACGTGAAAAACAAAAAGCTTTTTTGACTTACAGTTTACGAATGGTACGTGAGAATCTGGTATTGAATCAGCAACAAAAAGAATTGGTTCGTATGTCAACCGAGGAGGAGACATTTGCTTCGCGCTTTTCTACCTTTATTCACCCAAACAACACCCCATTGCTGAACCAGGAATTAGATAAAGCCTATCTGCATATTACCCGTAATGCCAATCCCAAAGTAGTTTTTTTGGATGTTTGCATTAAACTGAACCGCATTTTGAAGATGGGGTAAGAATCCTAAGAAGCTCATCCAATGTAATTTCAACCTAAGTTGAGCGATTTGACCCCGAGGACTCGGGGGAAAAAACGCTCAACTTAGGTTAAACCCCGACATAGCAATTGTTGTTTAGTCAGCCTGCCCCGATTGCTCGGGGATTGAGCATATTTGTGATAGCAAATCGCTCAATTTGGGTTCAATCCGTTTTTTTTTGTATTTTTGTCATACAAATGGTCTATCTATCAAGGTATTTGCTGTTTTAGTCAAACTCATGTAACAATATATAGAGTTTCGAGTATATAGAATCAAAACATAAAGATATGAAAACACTAAAACTTCAACTATTAATTGGCTTGGTATTAATACTAATAAATACAGTTTATTCTGCTACAATTAATACTGCACAAACGGGTGAGTGGATATCTACCTCAACATGGACTGGTGGAGTATTACCAATAGCTACTGATGATGTAGTTGTAGGTAATAATGATGTTATTACAATAAAAGTGGGTGATTCCTTTACAATTTCTGATTTGTGGTTGGGCAATAACAGTGTAATAAATGTATATGGTACATTAACAATAGATAGTTTACATATTAATAATAATGCCACACTAAATGTAACGGGTCTTGTAAGTATATTAGGTGGTGCATCATTAGCAAATAATACCATATTACAAGTTAATAATACAGGTACTGTTAATATAGAAGGTGATGTTACAACGGGTAACGGTTCAGATTTGATTGTAGATGGTTCTGTGACTATTGGTGGAGATTTATTAGGGTATGCTGACGTTTCTGGAGATGGAACTGTTACTGTTGCTGGAACTATTGCAGCTGGTATTACCGATTTAGGGCCACTGCCAATTGTCCTTAATTCCTTCAATGCTTTCAAAAGTGAAAATACTATCACATTATCTTGGCAAACAGCCTCCGAAGAAAACAACGATTATTTTACCCTAGAGCGGGCACCTGACGGAATCAATTACGAAACCATTGCTACCATAGCCGGAGCCGGTAATTCAAAGTCGTTAATTTCATACAATTTCATTGATATTAATCCTCTTATGGGGAATTCCTATTATCGCTTAAAACAAACTGATTTCGACGGAGCTTATGAATATTTCGATGCCGTTTCAATATCCTATTTAAACGAAGAAGACATACAAATAGCATTGATTCCCGGTTCTGGATTATTAACTATTGATATAACCGGTTCTATTGGATACGCTAAGCTTCAAATTTTAAATATGGCTGGAGCCATAGTAAAAAATGTTTACAAATTGGAGAATAATTCAACAATCGATGTTTCGAATCTCAAAAAGGGAATGTATATTGTTTCAATAATTGGTGGTGATGCCCGGATTGTAAAGAAAATATTGATATACTAGACATTATTCAAAGCAGTAACGCTACAAATTAAAAAGGCTTCCCCAATCAGGAAGCCTTTTTTAATGTATTTTTTAGGAAATTAAATAGATAATAACAATTCTTTAATAAGTAAGGTCATTTGTGGCTCAACCGAAACGGCTACGTTCTGCACTTCGTGGTGAGTTGTTCCCGCTTTCGGATCCGATGGTTTATCGGTATTGGTAATTACCGACATACCAAAACATTTTATGCCCATGTGGTGAGCCACGATTACTTCCGGTACGGTGCTCATTCCGGTGGCATCGGCTCCCCAGATACGAAACATTTTATATTCAGCAGGAGTTTCCAGAGTTGGACCACTACTTCCAATATAAACACCTTCCTGCAATGGAATTTGATGCTTTTTTGCAATAATCTTAGCTTTCGAAATCAAATCGCGGTTATAAACGGAGCTCATATCCGGGAAACGGGATCCCAACCGCTCCTCGTTTTGCCCAATCAAAGGGTTAACCGGAAAATGGTTGATGTGATCTTTTATTAACATGATATCGCCCACATTAAATTCAGGATTCATTCCCCCGGCTGCATTCGATACAAATAAATATTCTATCCCTAAGAATTTCATTACACGAATGGGGAAAGTAACCTTATCCATGGTATATCCTTCGTAATAATGAAACCGGCCTTGCATAGCCACCACTTTTTTACAACCCAAAGTACCCAATATCAGCTTTCCTTTATGGCCTTCAACCGTTGAAACCGGAAAGCCGGGAATGTCTTTATAGGCAATCACTTTATCAGCCTCTATTTTTTCACCCAAACCTCCCAATCCGCTTCCTAAAACAATACCAATCTCCGGTTTATAATTCAATCCCTCTAAAATAAAATCGGCTGTTTTTTTAAATGTTTCTATCATATTTGTATAATTAGATCGTGTTAAATGATTAATTGCTATTCTTTAAAAAAGCGTACTAAGGTACATATATTTATGCTTTTTAAAGTATATTTAACGTTAAATGTTGGTTATTTTAGAATTTAAACACTCTTATATTTGAAATCTTTCCTTGAAATTATAACTTAAAAAATCAATTATTAAAGAACTCATGGGTCACTATTAATGAATGAAAATAAGTAGCTTTGGCGAAAAAGTATCTTAAATGGTTAAATCAGTAGGAACCCTGCTTATTCTTTTATCGGTAATTACGTTGAAGGCTCAATTTTCCATTGGTGTAAGGGCTGGGTATGGCGCTCACGGAATTCATTTGGAGCCACCCGCCCTGGAAAAATATCAAACCTCTTTTTTATTATCCAATGGAGGACTCGTTTTAGCTTTTAATAATAAAATGAATGCGGGTCTGCAAATGGAAGCTATTTATGCTCAAAAAGGTTGGAAAGATGTGGATGATAGCATTCCCGACTCCTTTTTTAGCCGGACCATTAACTATTTAGAAGTTCCTATTTTTGGGCATTGGGAAATAGGGCACGGAGCGGTGAGGCCTGTAATTCTTGTGGGTCCTTATTTGGCTTTTAAATTGAGTGAATCGGCCGATTCAAATAATTTTAACCACCCCAACGACTATGATCCCTTCCATCAGGCTATCCGGAATGTAAGTTGGGGTATTAAAACAGGTCTCGGATTAAGGTACAATATTAACCAGCGGATGGCAATTTTTGCCGAAGCACGCTATGATATTCAGGTGGCCGGTGGCCGTGATATTTTTATTGATCGTCCCAATAAAATTCAGGCATCGCGACTTATGGAAATTACCGGAACATTTGGCATTTTATGGCATATAATTCCTCAGGAAAAAAATGAGGATAAGGAAGGCTATGTTCCTAAAGAAAACCTATATGAACCGGAGGAATAATTCCTATTATTAACACACCAATAAAAAAGCCGGAACTAATTCCGGCTTTTTTATTGGTAATGTGTTATTACCCAATAGTTTCTTTGTAAGCATCGGCCGACAATAATTTATTAAGTTCATTGGCGTCAGCTATTTTGATTCTTATCATCCAGCCCTCTCCGTAAGGATCTTTGTTAACCAACTCAGGAGCCGATTCCAATTTAGGGTTAAGCTCTACTATTTCACCACTAATAGGTAAAAATAAATCAGATACAGTTTTTACAGCTTCAATAGTACCAAAAGTATCACCCATAGCTAATGTTTCGCCTATGGTTTCTATTTCAACAAATACTATATCGCCCAATTGCTGCTGAGCATATTCAGTAATACCAATAAAAGCTTCATTGCCTTCAACTCTAATCCACTCGTGATCTTCGGTGTATTTTAAATTAGCTGGAACATTCATATATGCAAGTTTTTTATGTATGACAATTGTATGATGGTGCAAAATTACTCTTTTTTTGGAAAAAGGAATTAACTGTTGGTAGATAAACCAAAAAAAAGGATTGTTTTACAACACGATGATTAAAGGGTAAACTGGAATTTAAAACCGAATTCGGTTACCGATTGTTTAAATGACCCAACTTTGGGTGTTGTAACTAAACGGTCGTAATACGCCGTAAGCATAAGCTTCTCACTTAATTGATAATCGGCCGTAATTTTGGTAGTAATTACTTTTTGTCCTTGAGTAACCTGATTGGTACCCTGATTCAGATCATGTATTACCGTTAAGTTATCGCGGATGGAAATATCGCCCCTAACATTTAAGTCACTTTCAAGCGGTTTTGTTGCTCCGCCGGGTGTTTTTATCTTTAATTTCAATTTGTCGAATCGGTAGCCGGTGCCAATAGTATATTCCCAGGTATAAACTTCAGCCATTTGGTTGTTGGATAAACTCATGGTAAGGTTCCGGTTTTTCTTGTATTCAAATTTGGTAAGCATGTTGTTTTTCCAGGTAACATCAATTCCAAATAAAGGGATAAATTGCTCACTGGCGGTAAAACTTGAAATGTCGTATTGAGGTTGAAATAACGAGGAGGTGTCGGAAAGGTTAAAATAATCCCAATTTAGGGTAGAGGCAAAACTTCCTACCGAGAACAGCGCCGTGTATCCGTGCGACAAAGAGATGGTTTTAAAATATTTTGTCAGAAAATCGATGTTTGTTAAACCATCGTATTTAATGCGCCAAGTAGGCCGTAAATAAAGCCAGTTGGTAAAACTTAAATTTTTTGTTGAAGTGGAGTAACCACCATAAGCCGCCAGAAATGCCGGTATGGCCACTTCTGGGTTTTGGCTGCTGTAACCGGTTGGCATGTTAAGTGAGTCTGCAGTAGGTTGATAATTGTCTGGGTCTTTATGCTCCCGCTCCCCTGCTAAACGCCAGGCAATAATACTTAAATTGGTTTTGTATTGCTCAAAAGCTTCAGAAACCTGATTTGCACTATCCGGTTTGTTGTTAAAAGCTGAATTCAGCATCCAAATATTTATATTGTAAGTACCTGTTTCCTTTCGGTTTTCAGTATTGACCGAATTGTTTTCGATATAATAATATTCTGAATTTATAAGTGTTTTGCTCTGCTGGCCACCAAAATCAATCCGTAAGTCTTTAAATGGTTGATACGTTGATTTAAAGCTATAGGTAACATTGTTGGTCATAGTATAAGGGCTAACCCAACTGGTGGAGTCAATTAATTTATCTTTCAGTGCTGTGGTGCGGGCAAAGGCAGTATCTTGCCACCCAAAAATAAATGGCAAACCCGGGTTTTTAACTAATTCACCAAATTGGTGATTGGGCTCATAGCCACTCATAAAGGTTCCCTGCGTTTGGGTAAGGGTTCCCGAAAACTGCTTAAATCCGGTTACTAAAAGCAGGGTTTTTTCCAAACCAATAATCACCCAATTATCGTTTATCTGTTTTTTACCTTTTACTTCAATGCTTGCCGAATCAGCAGCTTCGGCCAGAGTAACTTCAATGCGGTTTTCATTTATAATATCGAAGTCGGCTTTTAGATCTTTGCCATCCTTTGATTTCACGGTAATTTTAATTTCTTCTTCGGTTCCCAACGCATGGTTTATTCTGCGGGCAGTTCCCGCTTTAAAATTCACCTCTTTTTGAGCGTAAGATACTACTTCAAATTTTGGTTTGTTTCGTTGTGCCTTTGTTTGCTTGTATTTTTTATTTGTTTTCTCAATAAAGATTATTTTATTGTACAAATTATCCATGTTTAATTGCGCATTGAGCGTAACCTGTTGGTTGTTTTTAATAGTATTTCCCATATTCAAATCCAACGACGTATCCTTTCGCATGGTTGGAGCCAACAGCCATTCATAAGTAGCTGCATACCGGGCATTCGACGAAATAAAATCAAGCAAAGGTATTTTATTGATGGGGATGGTATAGGAAGCATCAAACGCTTGGTTGTAGGCATTTGGGGTGCCAAAATTTTGAATGGAATTCCAAACCGTTTCTTTGTATAGTTGGTAGCTATCTTTACTTTCCTTATTCACTTCACCTTCAGGTTCAATAATAATGGCATTGGTATTGGTGGCAAAGGTAAATTTCAATCCTTTGGAGAAGTTATACTTCATATCAAATTTTCGTTTCCAATAGAAGTTTTTATCGTAAGTTGGAGTAAAAATTTGTTCCGGATTATTCAAATTCCTCAGCAATGTTTCGCTGTATCGCCTATCCATGCTTGTTTGGAACGATACCTGTTGGGGAGCCAGATAAAAATTGAAATCGCCAATTAACCGCAATGCTTTCTTTTTTAGAAGCTTACTCTTTTTAAAGGGTTCATAATTTTTAGGCTGGTTGTTAAATACATAATTTAAGGAGGCATTGTAAGTCTTTATAGAGTTATGGTCAATACCCACATCGTGATGTGCCAATTCGTTGTATGAGTATGATGCGCTTAAATTGGAAGGGGAATAAAAACGGGGTTTACCTTTTCCCGATTGTCCGATTCCCACATTGGTAAAATTTAGACTTTTACGTTCGGTAATGTCCTGCACTTGCTTAACCAACGATTCTTTTTCGGCCTCACTTAAGCTGGGATCATTCAGGGTGGTTTCCATTTTCACATCCTGATCCAGTGGGTTGTATTCAGGGTTTATTGCAATGCGTGAATATCCCATAAACAGGGGAACCCGTAAGTTGGCCTCTTTCGGAAAGAATTTTCCTAAATCGAGGTTGGTGGCTACGTCAATCTGGTTGGTTTCCTCTTTTGACCGCTCCTGCCCACTTTGCTCAATGCTACCAAAACCGGGTTGAGTAGTGCTTCCAGCAACCGATAGAGTACCAAAATCGGCCAATCGGGCGGTAATTCTTCCGGTGGCAGCCCAACCGCCTTTTTCGTCAAAATCGGTCAATCGCAACTCATTTACCCATATCTCCGTCGATTTGGGTTGGCCATCGTCAGTATTTTGGTTGTATCTTGCTTTTGGATTCCGTACCCCAATCATTAATGTTTTTACCTGTGCAATGTTTGGGTTACCTTTTACAATGATTCGCTGACTGCCGTTATAATAAGTAAATTCATCAATATAGGAAAGCTCTGAGTTCGCTTTACGCATGGCCTCATTTCTAGCAAGTTTTGCGGCTACCAAGGTTTCAAACTCGATATCCAAATTGTTCTCGTTTGGCCAAACAATTTCAGCTTCCCCTTCGGAATACTTACTGGTTACCCATGGTGGGGTAACTTTAAGCGGTACTTCGTATTCGTAATAATTATCGGTAAAATCGGAACCCAACCGCACAAAGCACGAAACATCATAATCATCAACGGGATCATCTTCAAACATACTTTCGGCGTGAATGTACATTTGAAGGTGCTTATAATCGCGCATGTCCATGTTCAGCGTTTTGTAAACTGCTTTGGCATATCCATCTTGCAGTTTAGAAACTTTAAGAGCCATCGATTGCTCGTTCAATTTATTTAATTGTGGGTTCGATGGATCTTGTTGCCTATCTACACCGGGAGGCAGCACGTAATTTACGGGCTTGCGGCTTCCATTTTCTTCAATATTAACCGATGAAATACTAAATGGAATATCATTGGGGTCGTTGATTTGGTCGCCACCAATGGCTTCACCGCCTTCGGCCAAGGTGTAATCGTATTTTCTCCATTCACTGCGAACCAGTTCCAATTTGGCAAAGCGCAGCACGATGCTGCTTTCCCAACCTTTCATAAACATACGCATAAACCGGATTGATTTAAAATCCTGAATAGCTCCAATCCGTTGGTTGGGGTTATTGATGGGTACTTTAAACTGATACCATTTTACCTGCTTTGTTTGCCCATTTTTTAAAGTAACGGTGGCTGTTTGAATATCGGTAATAGGAATCTTGCCCGGCTCCATATTGTCTTTATTCAAATCAATTTCATACTGATAATAAGCTTCATTTTCACTTAACGTAAAGTCGCCGTTAATATCTTCCACATCGGGGCTCGATTGCCCAACGGTATTGTAATTTTCGTTGGTGCTTTCACTTACCGGAGTATTCCCTTCCGAATTGCTGTATTCTTTGTACCGTTCCAAAATCCCCAATTCCTGATCATCATAATCGCCTCCCCTAAAGTAATGATAATCATCAGCCGATGGGTCACTAAGAATAGAAGCCAATGCTTCAGTATTGGTTACTTTGCTTTCCATGGTTGAAAGAAAATTGGAAAAATGGTTCTGTTCTGCCGATTTACCAGTTCCATCAACCAGCGTACCGCTCAATCCATCGAACCCAACATCCTGCATGGGTCGTAATGCCTTATCGTTTACAAAATCAGTAGTAAGTGCCTGAACAGTCGGTACCCGACCCCATTGTGTGGTATCATATTCAGTTTCCAAGGGAGGGTTGTTTGTTGGGAGTCCGTTTTCATAGCTTTTTCTGCCGTCTTTCAAAATGTCTTCCGATACATTACCCAAATTAAAATAAAGCTTACCTCCATTATTCAAGGAATCTTCCTCCACAAACGGATCCATCATCCAAAACATGATATATTCAACGTTTTGCGATTCAAAATCTTTAGTAGTTAATTCCCGCATAATTCCTCCCCAACGCTCCTCTGGCAACTCTAATCTTCCATCGGAGTTAATACCAGCCGTATCAAAATTGTAGGGACCTCTTTCATTAGGATAAAAAGCCAAATCGAGGGTAGATATTTCAGTGGGTATTCCATTTGCAGCAAATTTATTGGGAAAAATTTCTTGCTCATCGGGGCGATATACCTGCAGGTTCGATTGTTGCTCCTCGCTTACCGGTGAACCTGAACGGAAGAACAGCGGATCAATCTGATACCAAGCTAATTTAGCCCGGTTATATCCCGAAGTGAGGTTGTTATAATCGGAAGCTTCGGGGAACAAAAGCGGTTGACCTTGAGGAATACTTGACAAGGACCATCCTACTCTGTTTTTTAAATCGATGCTGGATTCACTTCCTTCAAAATCATCAATAAAGGCATTTCCTTCCTTTCCAATGGCTTTGTTATGACCGGGTATTAATTGAGCAAACTCACCCTCTGTAGTAATGGTTGACATTTCTTTGGTTTCCAAAAAGGGAAGTAAATCAATGGCCCGGGTTAAAATTGGAACATCGGTGCGATACGAACCATTTAAGCCCCAAATGGTATTACTTATTGGCTCTTCACCCATATTTACTTTTTCGGTGAGCGGCCTTTCAGTAAGGTTCATAATGGTTCCACCCAGATTAAAATCGTTGCTAAACCGATATTCAAAATGCGAACCCATCAGGGTTTTGCTTTGAATACTAAACATGGAATTGCTCTCCAACGAAATTTTTATGGGTGTTCCGGAAGCCAGGTAACTATCGTTTAGAATTTTAACCCGTCCCAAATTATAATCAACGGTATAATCGATATTGGGTTGCAAAACAATCCCACCCGCCATAACCTTAACCGATCCTTCGGGAATATTGAATGAATTAAGAAATATTTCTGATCCGCCCGATGATTTGTAATTACCGGTTAAGTAAAATTTGTTTTTTGAGGTTATCTGCTCTGCTTTATATTGGGTTGAATCGTAGAGTTCCCGAAAGGTAAGTTTGCTGGCGAGTGTTTTGTCAGGAATTAACCGATTATATACCGGCCAAAGGGTTCCAAAACCGGAAAAATTATTCTGCCTGAAGCCGCTATAATGCTCAATCCTTCCGAAAAGTCGAATACACCATCACCACTAGCAACATAATTGCCTGCCGAATTGTAATTGTCGAGCCCTAAATGCCTCAAAAACTTTTCATTACGCATCGAATCGTTGAGTACCTTGTTTTTATCAGGAATGTTTAGTATCCTTGTACCTGTATTGTCATCGTAGTATTCAACTTCAAATTTAAAATCCTCTTTGCTCACTTGGTAAGCTCCAATGGCATAAATATTTTTAAGCATTAACTTCCAGTTCGGGAGTATGGGATTAAAATTTGTTCCTTTCAATAATTTTAGAAAAAGCACGTTTGGATGCTGCACCCCATCTTGAGAAAACTCCCCCACTTTATAAGTCTGACCATTCAAGGTGTATTCATAGGCAACGGCCAAAACTTCATCGCTGTTCAACGAAGAATTAAGGGAAATGTAACCCAATTTTTCATCAACGGTATATTCAGTGGCGGCTAATTTTCGGGCAAATTCCACCTTTTCGTATTCCCTGCCACCCTGATAACCCCAGTCGAAAAGTATTCGCGATAAATCGTTTATGTTGCGAAGTTGGCTGTTGGCCGCAGCGGTTAGTTTTTGGTAAAGGGAATTACTGTTATTATCGGGTGTTTGTTTTCTTCCGTATTCAAGTTTATTATCAAGAATTACGGTTTCTTTTTCGCCATAATAAGTTACTTCTACCAGTTCTTCACCCATATCAACAAATGCAGCTATATTACGGGGTCCGGTGGTTTCTTTTTTTGTGTTGGTAACCCAAACCTCAATTTTATTTATTACAATTCCCGTGTTTATTAGCGGTGCATTTTCCATCGCTTTATCGTAATTGGTTCTAAAATTATGAGCCAAAAAGAAATGCCGGTTTTTATCGTAATTTACTGCCGATATATCGTAAGTGCTTTTTTGCGCTCCCCCTTCTACCGTAATGGTTTTTGTTTCGCCTTGCTGTTGTGAGAAAATACTGGTCACGTAAAGGTTTCCAAATTTCAATTCGGTAAGCAACCCAAACAAGCTTTGGCTTCCAGTAATTAACGAGGTGGTCATGGGCATTGAAACGTCACCGGCTTCCACTTTTTGGAGTATATCGTCTTCTTTTCCCTGATACCGTAAATTCATGGTATTGTCAAAATCAAATTGCGATTCCGTATCATAGGAAACTTTCATTTCCAGGTTTTCACCTATCTTGCCCACCACACTCATCTGAATTTCTTCCTTAAAATCAAACGTGGTGTTTCTACGCAACTCAACGGGTTGATTTGGGTTTTCGTTGTTGGTCATTTTAATACCAAACTTTAACGAAGCTGATCCATTGGGCTTAATATCGATGGTATTGCTCCCAAAAATGGTTTCAAAAGCTTCGCTGCCTACATTTATTTTTGGAATTATTGAAGATTGATGTTCAAAAGTTTCGCTTTTGTAGCGCTCATTCCAATATCCTTTTAGTTTTTTTTGCACATCATAATCCAAATATTCCTCAAAGCTCATGGTGTATGGAGTAGCTATATCAACCGAGCCTACTTTCTTGTGCAAAATGTATTGATTCGTAGTTTCGTCGTATTCCACCTCGGTAACTATATTTTCCGGGGTTTTCATATCAATATTCGACGATTTTTGATTGGGTTGAAACGGCAAGGTTGATTGAGGCTTAATTTGATAGGGGTTAGATGTGGAGTCACCGATACTTTGACTCCAACCCATAAAAGGAATTCCAATGCAGAATAACGAGAATGCTATAAGTAAAAAAAGATGTTTCAAAACCAGGATACCGTTAATTTATATCGATTTTAATGCATGCTTTACTAATTCTTCAACGCCGATTGACGGTTTATCTTTTATAAGTTTATCAAGTACCTTTTCAACGGTGTTTTTAGCAAAGCCTAACATCACTAAAGCAGATAACGCTTCATCGCGGTTTGTATTGCTTTGTGAGAATAAAAATTCTCCTGAAACGTCCGATTTGCCTACTTTATCTCTTAAATCGATAATTATTCGTTGGGCTGTTTTGGCACCAATACCTTTAATTTGGTTTAGTAACGCCACATTTCCGCTTAAAATAGCATCCCTTATTTCCTCGGGGCTCATTGACGATAATATCATACGAGCCGTATTTGCACCAATACCTGAAACGGAAATCAGCTGTCGAAAAATGCCTCGTTCACTTTTATTAAAAAAGCCATACAAAATTTCCGCATCTTCGCGCACCACTTGGTGAAGAAAAACTATTGCTTGTTCTTTCCCTGCCAAAGCAGAGTAAGTGTTCAGCGAAATCTGGATACTGTACCCAATTCCCTGGTTGTCGATAACTACTGAGGCGGGCGTTAATTCGGCAATTTTGCCCTGAATGTATTCATACATAATAACTAAGCTTTGGCTTAGCGGCAAAACTACAAAAAATGAGTGTTAAATGATGGCCTTTTTGATGAAAATAGTGTAGGTGCTTTTTGAACAAAAAAAAAGAGAAAGCCGTGACTTTCTCTTTTAACTATTTTAAGATTGCTTATTCACCTATCAATTTCCAGTTTTTCCATGCTCCACCAACAATATCTTTACTTACGTTTACCTGTGGGCTTTGTTCTTTGTTATTAACTAATAAAGACCGGATACTCACCGTAGAATTCAAATATTCAGCCAATTGTTCATAGTTAATATTTCCTTGAGTTTCCTTCATTTTTTGAAGCAAATAATAGGTGAAAATACCGTGCTGTTTGTCCTTATAAGGAAGAGAAGATTGTTCACCGGAACTGGCTGAAAACACGATCAAATTCCCGGTAGCCTGATTCTCTTTTGGTTTAAATTTTACCCCACGGGCTGCTAATAATCCCATTTCACGACCGCCACCACTGAAACAAGCATCTAAAAATACGGTGATCCTTTTCGATGGTGTTTCACATATTTTTTTATAAAAGTCGGATAATTTGATAGCAAATTCCAAATCGGAACCGCTCACATCCACTGGCATCAAGTAAGGCTCTTTGGTAATCTCATCAGGAAAACCATGTCCTGCATAATAAACAAAAAACTCACCTTGTCCTTTGGTTAATTTTATAATTCCGTAAAATTTAGTGAGTCCTCTTTTCATATCCAGAACCTTGGCATCTTTAAGAAAGATGATGTTTGCTTCGGGTATTGTCAACACATTTTGGGCATATTCTTTAAAAGTTTCGGCATCCCGAATGGCAAATTCCACATTCATTTCCGATTCTAATCCCGATTGATGGGTAGTGTAGTCCTCATTACCAATAATCAACGCATAACGCATTTCATTTTTGGCAATGTTCATTGGAATACCTGTGTCCACATCGGCATAAAACTTAGTTTTTTCTGCAGCATTCTCTATTATTGCAGCACCTACAGCAGCCATATATTGAGGACTGTTATAAGCTTTCCGGCACTCAATGGCAAATTCCTTTTGGGTAGTAAATCCTGTATTGTCAGTTACAACAGTTACTACTCTATTCTCATAACCTACTTTTAGAGGTACTTCCACTTCGTAAATAGAATCTTCAATTAGATTCGCTAAACTGTTGTTAACTATAACTGATTTAATTCCATAAAAATCGGATGCTTGAACCTTAACGGTTACAAAGGGTACTTCAACAATAGGTTTCGAACCATCGTTTACCCCTTCCGGCGACAAAAGGGTTAAAGTAGGGGCTGTTTTATCTATAATTTCACCCGGTGCTAAAGCCAAAAACGAGGTATAGGTGCGGGGTCTTTTAAAGGAAAATTCTACCTGATCAGCGGCTGAAGAAGCAACAGCTATAGATGGGGCATACACAAATGGAAATTTCAATTCAATGGTATCACCCAAGAACTCTTCACTTACGTTGAACGTTATTTTTTTTGTTGAATTGAAAGAAATTACCTTTTCATCGGAAGCCAACGTAACAAAGTCTTTTTCATTGATCCAGATATTTTTGGCTTCAAAGCATACTACGGAATTTAAGTCTTTAACCGGTTGCATTTCGTTTGAAACCCAATTCACCTGAAGGTCAACATCAAATTTGTTGTCGTAGATTTTGCCCGGATTTACTCTAATGAAACAGTTTTTACCTAAATCAGTAGAGTAAATCAGTGATACCTGCTGGCCGTAACTTGTTAAAACCAACAGCACACTAACTAAACTTATAACACACTTTTTCATCGGTATAATTTATTATTTGAACCTGTAAATATACTAATTTTCAAGCATATATGCAACACTATTTACTTGATTTTCAAAACGGATGACAAATTATAGGATATCCCTAATTCAACTCCACCGCAATGCAAAAAGGTTTCTCCCGGATTTTCAACAAAATCGGCTATGCCATTCGCATGTGAATTGGTTCCTAGTTCCATATCGGTAATTCCATAGCGTACATTGGCTCCCAATTTCATATAAAAATTGCGCGAAAGGGGAATTGATACACCCATGGCGGCATACGCTGAAAGTCCGCTGGAAGGAACAACTAAATCAGTTTGAGTTGCACTAAGTGATTTATCGGTATAAAAATCATATTCCGGAATGTCCTCCAGCGTAAGTTCCCATTCGGGATAATAGCCGCTCCGTGTGGAGTTACCTTCCTGAGTATAATAACCCGATATGAGTGAATATACAATCCCCAGATCCATATAAAACGCAGTTTTTCCTTTGCCCGTTCTGAGTTTTAATAACAAGGGAATTTCAATACTTTCATAAACATCCGTCTCAACCAGGTTACTCACATGAACACTAGGAAGGTATTGATCACCATCCATATCTTTCAACAAGGAAGGGGATTGTTCATTGAAGTAATCAATGGAGTAATTAGTGGAATACGTATTCATTCCAACACCGGTTCCCAGTCCAAATCCACGGGTAAACATATAACTTACTTCAAAACCAAAGTTCATGTTTTGCTGGGTTTCAATTAGGTATAAGTCGGAATTCATAAATGCTTCCTGATTATAAACCATGGTGGCACCGTAACCACCACTCAAACCAACATAAAGGCCTGTTATGGTATTGTCTCCCTGATATTTTTGATAGCTATCCGGATCTAATACCCCTGAAATTTTAAAATCGCTTTGTTTTTCACCGGCCACTTCCGTAATGAATAAATAGATTGGCTTATTTGAGCGGAAAAAAGTTTTGCTCCGATACAAACCGGCCGTCTTTTTTGGAACCATTACAATGTAACCTGCTTTTGTTTTTGTATGAAAAACATCAACCACTTTCATTTGGGTCATATCCAAGGTTACATCAACTCCATAAGGATAGTTTTTGGTAACTACTTGCATGTATTCCTGCGCTGAACCAAAACTAAACGATTCTTCTTTGGTGGCTGCAAAATCGTTATAAAGTTCCTTATACAGGATGGCATCAAATAAGTTAACAAAATTTTGGGTATAGGTGGCATCAATGTTATTGCCATCGGTAGTAAACTGATTGTATAGTTCGTACTTTTTTAGCAGGCTTGTAATGTCTTTTAATTTAGCCTCATCAATCAATTGTGCAAAGGAGGTAACGCTACCTAGTAGCATCAAAAAAGCTGAAATTGCGATTATTTTTTTCATGTTTACGCTCCTTTCTTAATTAATGATTAATCGTTCGTTTACCTTATTGATTCCATCCACCGAAATCTCAATCATATATACCCCTTTTTTAAGGCCATCTAATGGAATATCTTCCTGCAGTTGGTAATTGGGTTTATCCCATTCCCATTGTTTCAGTGTTTTGCCAAATACATCTACAATTTTCAGGGTTGCATTACCGGTTACTTCCGCTTCATAACTCAGTGTGGTGCTTTGTGTTGCCGGATTTGGGTATAGATTAACACTTTTTTTGTTGGTAATAGTTTCGGTTTCGGAGTAAGCAAAACAACCGGAATTATCGCTAATAGCCACAAAATATTGACCCGCATTTGTTTTTGCAACATAGTACTGTTTTATTTCGCCACTCATGAGTTGATCGTTTTTGTACCATTGATAGTTAACATTTGGAGTTTCACATATCAAGATATTAGCCTTTCCGGGCCCTTTAACATGAATAGAAGGGTTTCCCAATGAAGTGCTTCCCGTGAAATAAACATCTAAACTACCACTAACTGTAACAGAGCTACTGTTAATTGCTTGCACGGCTACTATACCTGGACTATTGGCATTATTCCAGTTTACTGTTATTTTGTTGGTTCCTGCTCCTGAACCAATATCCCCGTTAGTAACATTCCAGTTAATGTTGGTATAGCTATCGGTACCAATGTCGTAAGTTACCCCTTTTTCACCTAAACAAAGTGCGGTTTTACCGTTTATAGTTATCGAGCCACTTCCACTCAAGGTAGTAAAGTTAACTTCATTCCCATATCCAGTGCCACTGCTGTTGGTGGCATAAGCCTTAACATAGTATTTTTTTTCTGGGGTTTAGTTGCTTAGGTTACTAACAAATGCTCCTATTCCTTGACCATCCAACGATTTTCCTGAATTGTCTTCAATGGATGGGTTAGGATTAATGCTCCATACCACACCACGGGCGGTAACAGCAGATCCTCCGTCTGCAGTTACATTACCTCCAGACTTTGCTGTGTTTGTTGTAATTGATGTAATAGCATTGGTACTAACAGTTGGTAAGCTGCCCCCATCCAACGTAGTAAAATTAACTTCAGTTCCATAACTGGTACCTAGTCCGTTTGTGGCATAAGCCTTAACATAATATATTTTGCTTGGGGTTAAGTTGTTTAATGTGCTGATAAATTCACCCACTCCTTGACCATCATTAGTAATTCCTTCATTGCTTTCAATGGATGGGTTTGGTGTGGTGCTATAAACCATACCACGGGCAGTAACCGGTAATCCTCCATCGGTGGTAACATTACCCCTAACTATTGCCGAATTCAATGTAATGGATTCCGCAGCACTGGTAGTAACGGTTGGTAAAGTAACATCTAACATTCTTAAATAAGGATACCCATTGTTAATGGTATAATCGGCATCGTTAGCCCAGATATAATTGAAATCCCAACCCAAATAAGTGTTTGAGTATGGATAAATCATTTCGCTACTGGTTCTTCCCTCGCCACCGGCGGAGCTACCTTGCCCACTGGTTTCGGTATTCCAATAACTGCTGGTAACTGTTCCATTTCTTATTGATTCGCCAACCAAACCACCGGTATAGCTACTACCTGCTATGTATCCCATGGAATAAGAGGTTTTTACAGTACTGGAATCATTTATTCCCACAATTCCGCCCACATACTCATTTCCCGAAATATTTCCTATAAAATAAGAGTTGCTGATTGAACTTAGTATTTCATTACTTCCTGAAATACCTCCAACAAAATTCCGTGCAGAGGTAATACTCATGCTGGAGTAACAGGTGTTTATATTGGAATTATCATAATTTAAACCAGAAATCCCTCCAATCAAATCAGTAATTGCCGAAATGCTTCCTGTTGAATGGCTCTTAGTAATGGTAACATTGTAGAAATTACCACCGGTGATACCTCCAACATGACTATTTCCTGATATAGAGCTATTATTGCTAACAACATTCCGTATTGTACTGGAATTATTCACATCGCCTGCAATAGTTCCTACGTAAAACTCACCTGCAATGGTTGAACTTTCCAAAATAACATTTTCAAGTACAGCTCCGTTATTTATTGAACCGAATAGTCCAACCGCTTGTTCATAAGGACGATTGATAGTTAGGTAATAAATAGTATTTCCATCTCCATTATAGGCTCCTGTAAAAGGAAGACCTATTTTACCGATAGGCTGCCAACCTTCATTGTAATTCCATGGATAGACACCTAAGTCGATATTGGCAATTTGCTTAAAGTTAGCATCCAGATATAGCCTAACCGTGAAAAGCTCTCCGGCATTGGATATTAGGTAAGGATTCCCTTCGGATCCATCGCCGCCGCTAAACCCGGAATGTGCAAAGGTTGATGCATTGTTCGATGGGCTTGATTCGGAACCGCTGTAAATTGCGGTTATCTGGTAATTGTAAGTAATGTAATTTGTTAAACCACCGTCATCATAGCTTAGAGTTGATGTTTGATTCAAATAGGAGCCATCGCGATAAATATAATACCCCGTAACACCTTCAAACGATGGCGCTTGCCATGTCAAGGAAATATAACCATTGTGCGGGGTAGCTGTAAGCTTTGAAGGAGGAATGTACGTTGGAGGATAATTAAACGAACCCGGTGAACCTTGCCATTGCAAGAAAGGATAGGTTGAACCTTCATATATAGTCCAAATTGAGCTAAATGGCCACTCAATAAATGTAGTGGATGTAATCATTTGCAATGTATTTTTAGGTTCACCAAGTGCTGAAGTTATCTGTGCACTGGTCTCAATGTTCCAGTAACAATTGGTTGCCGTTGATTCATATTGTAAACCAACTAAACCTCCGGCACCATCACCGGTAACCCTACCAACAGAATAGCAATTGGCTAAGCTACTATTATCGAATTCGCCAATTAGTCCTCCAATATTGGAATTGCCTATAACATCACCAGTAGCATAGCTATTTGAAATTGTACTCGATTCAGTTACAAGGCCAACTAAACCACCAAACCATGAACCAACACCTTCCACTTTTCCTGTAGAAAAACATCTATCTACTGAACTATTAATAAGCCGGGAGATTAGTCCTCCTGCTTGCTGGTGTGAACTTGCTCCACCTATCATTTGAACGTTAACTGAAGAGGAACTATTATCAATGGTACTACCAAAATAAAGGTTTGCCACCAAACCAGCGGAAAACATTTGGCCTTGAGAATTTCCGGAAGCATAACAATTTGAAATGTGTCCATTATCTTGCAGTCGGGCAACTAAAGGAGCTACCCTTTGATTTCCGGCAATGTTAGCATTTTCCAATCGGATGTTAGTAAGGGTTGCACCAATTGCCCAACCAAAGAGTGCTACATAATTTGAGTCAGGACGGTTAATGGTTAGGCCGTTAATGAAATTATTATTACCGTTATAATTACCATAAAACTTTGATAATTTATTCCCAATAGGTTCCCAACCTTCCCCATTATTCCAAGGGTAAACCCCAAGGTCAATATTTGCTATCTGGCTGAAGTATGTACCCGCATTTTCAATTCCTAATAAAAAGCGGACGTTGTTTAAGTGTTCCGGTGTTGATATTAGGTATGGATCGGCTTGTGAGCCACTACCTCCGGCAAATAGGTTTGCAATATTTACCAAATTCATATCTCCCAAGCTTACTAAGGAAATGTCATCAATATAAACAATTTCAGAGGTAGCCGATGGCATGATATTAAACTTTGTGGAAGTGTTAGATTCCAATTGGTCGAATGTTACATATCGCTTATAAACGGTAGGAGTAGTAGTTAAAGCTATAATCCATTCCGACCGGCCTCCAATAGCATCGGCATCGGTTGAAGCCCCAAAACGATTGTAAGTAACCTCATCTTCAAAGTCAATATTTATTTCTCTATACGCATCGGACCAAGCCGTAAAAGTTAACATATACGATGTATCTTTATAAACTACCCAATTCGATTGATTTACATGCAGTTGCCAAACCTCTGCTGCTGCAACGGGAACCATGGTGCAAACACCATTCACAACACTTGCTGTGCCCCCATTACCCGACCAGGTAGCCCAAGGGTATTCAATGGGGCCATCAGTGGCAAAGCGACCGTTTTTTATGATATTCACATCGCTGAGCGTAACCACCTGATTGCTGAGGGTAATTTGCATAGAACCTGTTATACCGGTGCCATCTTTTGCAGTAGCAACCACTGTAACAGTACCATCAACTTTGGCGGTAAGCAAGCCATTGGCATCAATTGAGGCTTTACCTGTTTCGTTTATTACGCTCCACGAAGGGATGGGGTAGGTTGTATTTTCAGGCAACACCAATGCACTCATTTGTAACGTTCCACCATCGGCAGAAATGGTTGTTGCATTTCCTACGGAAGAAACTGTAATACTGGTAACCAATACCACCGCATCGGAAGTATCGAAAGTTGCTGTACCGCAACCGTCCATATTAAAATACGATTCGTCTATTGCACCCACATTTGCCCAAACGGCCCGTTGACGTGGAATTTCTTCATTATCCCTGTCAATTATGGTAACATCGAACCCAATGGTATCCGTTGTTTGCAATTGAAAACCTGTGTTGTCGAATAGTTTTGAAAAAGGGACAAAGTATTCAGCCACATAATTTGGGGCTGAAACCAAGAAAGCATTTATAACTCCATCTGCAGCCGTTACAGGGGTACCATCAATCTCGGTTTCAACAAAAGGTGGAGAAACCTGATAATGACCTTGACCATCGATAGCACCAATACCATCGGCCAAAATTGGATTTACATCAAAATAGATTTCAGGTTTGTCGTATTCCCAATTATTTAAAGGAGTTGCTCCCATATAAGCTGGGAAAAAAACATCATCGGTTACCGTGAGTAAAATATAAATGCCATCATTAGTCCATAAGGCTTTCCAAGTTGTAGAGCCTGATACACCCAGAGTTGGGGTATTTGTTTGAAACGGTTTATCAATAGTATAAGTTAATGCTTCTGCCCATACTGCATCCATACTACCATCAACGATAGGAGCCGTTGAAGCCTTTTTAAATAAAGCAGTGGGTTTTACTGCTGGATATATCCATACATCATTGGTTGTAAAATCAGCGGCATCAATAGTAATTATTCGGTCGCCGGTAACATTATCTCCAAAATTCCAAGTGGCGTTTTTAAAATATTTATATTTTAATTCGCCATAGTTGGTGTCAATAGCCACTGTTCCGGTGAATATCTTATCGTTGTTGTCATCCGTCAATACAAATGATTCACCAGTTCCAGGCATATCCCAGCCTATAACTGGGTCTATTGCATTGGCAAAGGTTCCGGTAACATAAAGGGTATCGGTTCCAACTATAAAATCGCCCACATTTATGGGTTGGGTCATATCAACGTTGAAGGTAAGGTTAATGGTGGAAGGGGCAGCTGCTGGAAGTACCGTAAAACCATAATCTTCAGATTCGCCGTACCATAACTGAGCGCAAGGGTCAGTTGGTGCACCATAATAATTATAATCTGCTCTTACCCGCATTCTGTAGGTGCCAGGATTGGCAGAAACAGGTACCACAAAACTGCTGGTTAAGGTGTATAAATTGCTTGAATTGGCATCTGCAATTACCTGTTCTGTTACATCAAAATAAAGGTCATCGTTAAAGTCGATCCAAACGGAATATGCTAAATAATAAGGATATGTTGAAGGGGATGTAAATGAAAGGGTTGTTGTAGCACCTTGATAATTGGATGCAATTTTTGAACTGCTATAATCTGAATACGAAGATACAGAACAGTCGGTAGGGTTACTAAAATCGGAAACCCCGCCACTGGTTGTTACATCGGTAATCCAAAAATTATTACTGCACGCACCATAATAAGAATCCACGAGAGTACAATAGGATACCATCATTTGCTCCATAGAAAGGGTTGCTGCCGGTTCATGGCTGGTATATTTGCGCACCCTGATGTTGTCTTCGTATCGCAATTGAAGATTAGCAGATGCATACCAAACATGATCCCGGGTAAAAACGTTCAACGGGGTAGTAAGGGGCATGGTTGCCACAATATCGTTTTCCCATAATAATGGTCCACCGGGTTGTGTTGCAGGAACATTCACCGAATAGTGAAACATACCATCAGGTTTCCTGGTAATACTAAGATAGTATTCCGGGTCGTAGGTGGTGCTCCAATACTGGTCGCTGTATGAGTTTCCGGTTGTAACACTATCAACATTTGTATTTACTGAAATCAAACCATAGTCCTGAAAATCAATTACCGATGAGTTTGTCCACGAAGATGATTCCATGCTTAAACCTACCGTACGGTAAACATATCCACCTTTCATAAAATTCATCTCGAGTACAACGGGTTCAGTAAAACTTTGGATAGATTGCACGTAAGCCTCAGATTCTGGGTTGGTAGCGGGCGAATGGTGTTCTAACCTTTGGTTTTGTTCGATAACTTGCCCCGAATTGGAGTAAATAACATTCCATTTTGCTGCATCTAAGGAATTATCATCAAAATCATCGCCCATTAAAAAGGTGGTGGCAATGTTGCTTTCGGAACCGGCAGATTGGTTTCCATATACTAAATGGACAGTGGTGCTGGATGATGCATTAATAACTGGAATCTTTACCCAAACGTGTGTAGTAGCTGTATTTGCGGCAAATTCGTTTTGGATTCCCGGATCGACCCAATAGGAAAGGTTATCGGAAAAATCAGTGGTGAACCGGATATCCGAACCATCAATATTCATTTTTCCTGCTGCAATAAGGTCATAAGTATTCACAATTACCAATACTGAATAATCGGTAAGGGTATTTGGATTACCGGTATTATCAATGTTTATGGCGTTGTAGTATTGCCATGAACTAAAAGCACCTTTTGAGTGGTCTACAGCTTTGATTCCATTAACCGGCAGCTTTTCGTGAAAATTATCCCCTTTTGTATTAATTTGATTTGGAATGGGGATAATTTTTTTATCATTTGCTGCCATCGAACTTTTTGTTGTTGATGAAACAACCGCATTATTCGAAATATTTTGCCTGACTTGCGCGGATAAATTCTGTGAAAAAATAATTGCTGTGATTAGGAGCCACAAACTCGTAAAGCCGAAGTATATTGTTTTCATAATGAAACGATTAAACATGTATGTTAATCAAAGGATTTTATTTATCAAAAATAAGAAATTATTGAATAGAAAAGTAGGAAGATTTTAAAAAAGGCAGTTCTTTTTTTTCGTGTTATCATCCTTGATGTTAGTTGCTACCATAATTGGCTATTGAAACGAAAACAAACCACTTCACAAAAGGCTATTCAAAGTATAAAAGATGCTGTTTTTGATTGTAACAAACTCTCAATATACCGTCTGCAATTTTCAATTCCTAATACCCAAATTGAGCGATTTGCTATCGCAAATCTGCTCAATCGACTAAGAAATTGTAAGCAATTCACTTTTATACTATTCACCTGTATTTTGAATTGCAACAATTTCTAGGTCGGGGTTATACCTAAGTAAAGCGCTTTTTCCCCCGAGGACTCGGGGTCAAATCGCTCAACTTAGGTATTAGTTACTTTTTCCGTTCTGTAGTATAAACAACCAACTGAACTAAGGCAGCGTTAGCCTCGTTTTGAGGGAATTGACCCAAGATAGTCAGGGCTTTGTTTTTATAGTCGAGCATAATAGTATGAGCATACTCCATGCCGCCATTATTTTTTACAAAATCCATGATTTCGTCCACCATTTGGGTGCTTTTATTTTTTTTGCGCATCAGTTTTATAATCCGGCTTTTTTCCGATGAACTGCATTTGGTAAGGGCGTGAATGAAAGGCAGAGTCATCTTTCGTTCTTTTATGTCGTTGCCCGATGGTTTACCAAAAATGCCATTACGGTCGTAATCGAACAGGTCGTCGCGAATTTGGAAGGCCATACCAAGGTATTCGCCAAATAATTCCATCTGCTTCTGGTTCTCAGCATTAGTTCTCACCGAATGGGTTCCGGCTGCTGTACAGGCAACCATTAACGAGGCGGTTTTTTTTCGGATAATTTCAAAATAAGTGGCTTCGTCAATATCCAGTTTGCGTGATTTTTCAATTTGTATCAGCTCCCCTTCGCTCATGTTTTCTACCGCATGCGAAACTATTTTCAGCAATTCGAATTCTTCTTTATGTACTGCCAGCAACAATCCTTTTGCCAACAAGTAGTCGCCAAATAGTACGGCAATTTTGTTTTTCCACAGGGCATTGATTGAGAAAAAACCGCGCCTCATGTTCGAATCGTCCACCACATCATCATGTACTAAAGAAGCCGTATGCATCATTTCAATCATGGAAGCTGCATGATAGGTTGATTCATTAACTTCGCCATTCAACCGGGCCGAAAGAAAAACCAGCATGGGACGCATTTGTTTTCCTTTTTGCTTAACCAGATAATTGATAATGATATTTAATAGCGTTGATTTACTTTTAAGGTAGGAGTTAAAATAAGTTTGGAAATTCTTCATTTCCTGCTCAATGGGAGCTTTTATAGAATCAATGGCTGACATTCAAAATAATTTTGGCTAAAAATAGTAATTTATATGCACTTCTAACCTAACGATACCTTTAATTATTGCGGAATGTCTTTAAGCATCTTGAATGCTTTAAATGCAAGTTTTTAATTAATGTCGGCTCGTTGAATGTAACTTAGCTGGCAATGAAATTTTCACCATTGGGAAGATGGGGAAATAGAAAGATGGAAAACTGGAAAGATGAGAAAATGGGAAGGTGGAAAGAAGGAACTTGCAGCGCCCGCTGCGAGATTTTAAAAGATAGAAAAATAGAAGAGTAGAATGGTCCAAAACTGGGAAGATGGAAAATGGGAAGATGGGAAGGTCAGGAAATGGGAATATCTTTATATAATTATCATTTTATCATTGTACTAATTTTGAGTTTTGGTTTTTTTTGATTTTTGTCCCGATAGCTATCGGGATGATTTATGGAGTTTTCTACTAACACTGATTATCTTCATTGGGAAATCCTTTCGGATTATTGCTGAACCGGATTTTTTTCGACAATATAAAAATCCAAAATGGAGTTTGGTATTATTACTTTTGAGATTTTACCTTCCGAAAAAATAAATTCCATGTGCGACTCATCGTTTAATATATAAGTAGAATCGTTCTTTTTTATAAAGGATTTATTGAAACCCGAATATTCTGAAAACACGGAATCCTTGCCAACAAACTCATTAAAATACAGTTGAGTAATAGCGGAATACACTATTTGTGTGGTGCTGGTATCTTTGGCATTCAACCGCTCAATTCGGGTTACTCCCTTTTTACGGGTTACTTTGGCGTAATGTTGTGGTTTTCCGTTTACTTTTATCCATGCCAAGGAATTAGTAAGCTCTTTGTCTTTAAAATCGGATTCCATAAGGTATTCAATTTCATAAAGCGACCATAAACCAAAGTGGGTTTCCAGTTTGTAGCTTTCATTGTGCGATTTGGCATCAATGTTTTGGGTAACTTTTAATTCGCCCAACTTCATTAATTTGGTTTCAATGCTAAAATACCTGACGTTTTGTCCAATGGAATTGGACACCGATAAAAGGAATATTCCACCAATCAAAAAGTTACGCATCATTTGATAATCTTATATTTACATGGCAGCCATGCAAAATACCAGTTCTTTATTTAGGGCACAAAAGTAATTATTTTGAGCAATAATAGAGCAACTCTCCGGTCATTCAAAAATCAACTTCTTTATGGAAAGGTTAATTGCTTGCGATTAGTTATCTTTACCGCCGAATTAAAGACAATAAGAAAATGGCACACTCAATGGATACACCAAAACCCCGCCAAAATAAGGTAGCTCGGTTGGTACAAAAAGAATTGGCAGAAATGTTCCTGAAATTTGCTAAAGACTGGATGCCCGGTGTGTTGGTAAGTGTTTCATCGGTAAGGGTTAGCCCCGATTTTGCCTTGGCCAAGGTTTACATTAGCATTTTCCCTACCGATAAGACAGAAAAAGTACTGGAAACGTTGAACCACAACAATAAAGAAATTCGGTATCAATTGGGACAACGGGTAAAAAATCAATTACGGATAGTACCTGAAATAGCAATTTTTGTGGACGATTCGCTCGATTATATCGATAACATTGATAAACTGTTGAAAGAATAACAGCATGAAATGGATTATTGGTTTATTGAGCAGGTATATACCCCGCCATATACAACAAGTTATTGCTCACCGCTTGCTTATCATTCTGTCGGTTTTCTATCGGGGCAATCGCTATCAGGATCCCATCGACGGTAAAACCTACCGGAAACTGTTGCCTTATGGTCAGGTGAACAAACGCGAAAATGCGTTAGCCCCGCTGAGTATGTCGTTGGAGCGGCACCGTTTGATTTGGTTGTATTTGAAAGAAAAAACCGATTTTTTCAGTGCTCCGCAAAGATTTTTACATGTGGCTCCCGAATATTGTTTTTTAAGGAAATTCAAGAAGCAAAAAAACCTGACTTACATTACCGGAGACTTGATTTCGCCTTGGGCCGATGTTAAAATGGATGTACGCAACATTCCTTTTCCGGATAATGAATTCGATGTGGCTATGTGTAACCACGTTTTTGAACATGTGGTGGAAGACCGTCAGGCCATGAGCGAATTTTACCGGGTGCTGAAACCCGGAGGATGGGCCATTTTTCAAGTGCCATTAGATACCACCCGCGAAACCACTTTTGAAGATGCGAGCATTACCAGCCCACAGGATAGGGAAAAGCATTTCTGGCAGCACGACCACGTAAGGCTTTACGGGCGCGACTATGGCAAACGACTGTCTCAAGCCGGTTTTACAGTTACCGAAAATGACTTTATCAAAGAAGTAGGCCTGGAGCTTTCCAAACGATATGCATTACCGCTGGGCGAGATACTTTATATTTGCCGGAAAAAACTGGAAATTAGAAATTAGAGTATAGAAGTTAGAAGACCGAAGATTGAAGTCAGAAGTTGGAATTTGTCCTCACATGAAATAGGTTGACAAAAAGTTTGGTTAATAACTTTTAAATTTGACCAATTATGACAACAACAGAAAAAATGAGAAGACAATTTACGGAAGCATTCAAAAAAGAAAAAGTTTCCCAATTAGACGAACGGAAAATTACCGTTTTGCAATTATCAAGGATATATGAAGTATCTGAAACCGCCATCTATAAATGGGTAAGAAAGTATTCAAAATTTGCAGGCAAACATGAAAGGATTGTGGTTGAAAAAGAATCTGAAGGCCAGAAGAACATAGAACTGTTGAAAAAGTTGGCTGAAACGGAAAGGCTCCTTGGCCGAAAAGAAATAGAGTTGGAGTACCTTAAAAAAGTGATAGAATTTGGTTCAGAATATGCCGGGGCTGATATCAAAAAAAAGTACGAATCCCAGTCCTGAATTGGTTTAGCATCCATCATAAAGAATTTGGGTATAGTATGGAATCAGTATATGAAATATCAGGTGTAAGCAGACAAGGCTATTTTCAGGAAAAAAAGCGGGGCATGCAAAAAGAATCCATTCTGGAACGGACACAAGAAATGGTTCTACAAGTGCGGGCAGATCACCCCAAAATAGCGGCCAGGCCAATGCACTATATGCTTAATATTGATATGATGGGGATTAATAAGTTTGAGGAGTTAATCTCAAGTTTAGGCCTGGGGATAAAACGCAAAAAGCTATGGATAAAAACGACAAACAGCAACCACAATTACCGTACCTATGGCAACCTGGTAAATGGGATAGTGTTGGACGGAATAAACCAATTATGGGTGAGCGATATAACATACCTCATAATGCAAGAAAAGGTATACTACATCATTTTCATCCAGGATGTATACAGCAGGGCAATTTTGGGATATTCGGCAAGTGATAATATGTACACAATCAACAATATATGGACATTGAAGATGGCATTAAAAAGCAGGGGTACAAAGGCTATACCGGGGTTAATCCACCATTCGGATAAAGGCAGTCAATATTGTTCCAATGAGTACATAAAATTGATGAAAAGTTCGGGCATGAACATAAGTATGGCATCCAATAGTCTCGAAAACCCTTATGCAGAAAGGCTAAATGGGACAGTAAAAAACGACTATCTTTTGGCATATGATAACAGTACTTTGAGCAAATTAAAAAAGTCATTGGATAGGGTGGTTTGGCTATACAATAACGAAAGGCCACATTCAGAACTTGGCTACTTATCGCCAGCCAAATATGAAGGCAAAATTGCAAATATGGCAATAGGGCAAAGGTATAAAATGGAATTATATGATTTTAGGAAGGATTTGAAATAAGCCTTTCCTACGCTGGGTTTTGAAAGGCATGCCCCCATAAGAATAATAGAAAAAAGGATGAGATATAAAAATAAATTTGGAAATATGAAATATTATGATTATAGTTTGCATTTTGTTGTTGAACCTCATAAAGAAAGTTTAGTACACCAAACTTATTTTAAAATCAATAAAAAAACCGCAGCTTGTTTTGAAAAAGCTACGGTCTATCATTCTCATGGATCAGGCTATTCCTTGAAAAGTTGCTCCCCAGCAGAGCTTTTCTCCGCTTTGCCTGATAACTCAAAATTACAATTTTCTAATAAAACTTTTTATGATAATTATTAACAACCAAACTTAAAGTTTAGTAAAATCTGTCAACCTTATTTATGAAAGGACAATTTAGTAACCAGCGACCAGTAACCAACAACCAGTAACCAGTAACAACGACTAGTAACCAGTAACCAGCAATCAATGAATTTCTCCTCCTTCATAGCCCGACGATACCTTTTTTCGAAAAAGTCGCATCAGGTAATTACCTTTATTTCCATGATTTCGGTTCTGGGGGTGGCAACCGGTACCATGGCTTTAATTATTGTGCTGTCGGTATTTAATGGGTTCGATAGTCTTATAAAATCGGTATTCAGCACCTTTGATCCCGATTTGCGGATTACCGTTACCGAAGGAAAAGTGTTTGACCCCAATACTGCTGCTTTCGATTCAATAAAAGCACTGCCTTATGTTGATATGGCCTGCTTTACGTTGGAAGAGAACGTGTTGCTTGAATACGAAAAGCGCATGACCCCGGCCATTGTAAAAGGGGTTCCGCCTGAATTCAAGACCCTCAGCGGGGTTGATACCATGGTTCGCGAAGGTTCTTTTATTTTAACACAGGGCGATCGTGACTTTGCGGTAATTGGCGCCGGTATATCCTACTTTTTATCGGTGGGATTAAATTTTTTAAGCCCCATTGTAGTGTATGTCCCCAAACGAACGGGCAGCGTTACCATGAATCCGGCCACGGCATTCAATAAAGAATACATTTTTCCTTCCGGGATATTTTCCATTCAACAAGAAATAGACAGTAAATACATTTTAGTGCCCATGAGTTTTGCCCGAAGGTTACTGGGCTACGATACCGAGGTTTCTGCTATGGAAATCAAGCTTAAACCGGGAACCGATAATGAACTGGCGCAAAAAACCATTGCGGAATTGGCTGGAATCCGTTTTACTATTAAAAACAGGTATCAGCAGCACGAAGTACTTTTCCGGGTTATGAAATCGGAAAAATTTGCCATTTACCTCATTCTTACTTTTATACTTATTGTCGCTAGTTTTAATATCATCGGTTCCTTGTCCATGCTTATCATCGATAAAAAGAACGACATTGCCACCTTTCGGAGTATGGGACTTGATAAAGATCGGCTTCAGAAAATATTCCTTTTCGAAGGATGGATGATTAGTATAATCGGTGCCTTGTTGGGATTGATATTTGGAGCTTTATTTTGTTGGCTGCAATTAAAATTCGGATTGATACGAATTGGGGATTTGGGAACCTTTTTAGTTGATTCCTTTCCGGTGAAATTGCTTTGGATCGACTTTGTCTTGGTTTTTGTAACCGTAGTGGTGATTGGTTTGGTGGCTTCGTGGTATCCAGTTAAGTATTTTACAAAACGTTATTTGCAGGATTTATGACACACTTTTTTCGAGTACTACCGATTTGGGTATTTACCGCTTTAGTTGCGATGCCTCTGTTTGCTCAACGGCAAATGCCGCCCACCCAACCGTTAAGCAGTTCGGCTTACATAACCTTAATAACTTGCGATCCGGGCGACCAGTTGTATTCAACCTTTGGACACAGTGCCATTGGGGTGATTGACCCCGAACAGGGCATTAACTGGGTATTCAATTATGGCACTTTTAATTTCGAGGTTCCACATTTCTATTCCAAATTTGTATCCGGAAAATTGCTTTATCAATTGAGTTACGGTTCTAAGGAACGCTTTTTATACGAATACAAACGCTCGCAGCGCAGAGTTACCGAAGATGTACTCAATTTAACCGAATCTCAAAAGCAGAAACTATTTGATCACCTGAAAAACAATTATCTGCCTGAAAACCGCGAATATCAATACGATTTCTTTTTCGATAATTGCGCCACCCGTATTGTTGATTTGGTTTACGAGGCACTGGGCGATAGTTTGGTTTACCATGCCGACAGTTCCCGTAAGGAGATTACCTATCGTAATTTGATTGATATTTACTTGCCCAAAAGCCATTGGAGCGATTTTGGGATTGACTTGGCGTTGGGCTCAGTAATCGATAAACCGGCAAACCCACGGCAACAGGCCTTTTTACCCGATTATTTGCGCGATTATTTGAGCCGTTGCACCATAAATGATCTTCCATTTTTCACCCATTCCCAAGAGTTGGTCAGCGAATCGGCTCCCTTACCAGAAACAGCTTGGTATGTTCGTCCCGGATTGCTGTTTTGGCTGGTGTTCATTTCATTTCTGGTGTTTTCAATTGTGTTGCAGCATAAAAGCTGGATTATTGCCGACCGTATTTTGTTTGCCTCCATCGGAATTTTGGGTGTGGTAATCCTGTTACTATGGGTAGCCACCGACCACGATGCCACAGCCGGAAACTTGAATCTTTTATGGGCTAACCCGCTGTACCTGATTTATGCATTTTGTATATCTTCAAAAAAGGGATTCTGTTATGCTTGGGGTTCCCGCATAGTTGTAATTCTAAATTCATTGGTATTGCTGGGATGGTTTATAATCCCGCAGGAATTCAATCTGGTATTTATTCCAATTATTGCCACGTTATTATTGCGCGGTGGGGTTCATGTAATGCGGAGTTATTCCCGGTAGAAACAAATGGAAGTGGACTATTTTTGTCATATCTCAAATTGATCATATTTCCTTAAAACCCCATTTACTATTCAATTCCTACAATAAAATTTCTGCTATGGAGATACCGTTCAACAGTGTTTAAAACCCACTTCACTCCTGGTTGAGATTATGATTTAAATGTTGGAAAAAGGTATTTACTCTGCATTTGCTTTTGTTAATACATCAGACAAAAGGGGTTCAGAAAATCTAAAGTTCAGGATAAGCTTTGGGGATTCGCAATCCCGAAAAATCGCGACAAGTTGTTTGTGACTGTAACGCTTGGGCATTTTATTTCTTCTTTTTAGTTTCAATTTTTTTTATTGCTCTTTCAAAGTCACTTTCTGCAATCATTATTTGTTGAGAATCTTTAAACTTTTCAAATTCTCTTTCTGCATTTTCTTTTGCTAATTCGTGTGATATTGAACCGGCATTATTTAAAATATCCCTGTCGTTTAAACTTAAAAACCCGTTTAATTTTTCAACCCAAGCTTTCATGTACATTGGGATTCTTCTCATTGCCTGTCCTTGTGCAAAAATCAAATATTGCTCCACTAGATTATTCAGTGATGTTAACTCGTTTTCATTCAAATAATTTTTGGCAATGGTAACATCTGTTTTTCTGATTTTATCACCACGCCATGAGGTTAATCCCATATTATGTTTTGAACTATCTACTCTCAGGTTAACTATTTCAGCAGCAGTTTGTCCTGTAATTGCCCAGTGTAATTTATTTTGTACAGTTTTGAAAAAATCAATACTGATATTCAACGTAGGGTCATAATCGACACTTGTTGCATAAATATCGGTTATTTTGCGATAAAATCGTTTCTCTGATGTTCGAATATCTTGTATTCGCCTTTCGAGTTCTTCGAAATAATCGAAAGGCAAATCCGGATTTTTCAACCGTTCATCATCTAATATAAATCCTTTAATAATATATTCTTTTATGTGAAGAGTTGCCCATTGCCTGAATTTTGTTGCTACGTGGGATTTAATTCGGTAACCAACTGATATAATGGCATCAAGGTTGTAGAATTTTTGTTTGCGTTTAACTTCCCTGTTTCCTTCTTTTTGAACTTGTAAGAAATCCTTACAAGTTGCTTCTTCTTCCAATTCTCCCTCTTCAAATATGTTTTTAAGGTGAATGGTTATATTTTGCGAAGTTGTTTGAAACAATTCAGCCATTAACTTTTGAGTTAGCCAAACTGTTTCGTCCTGAAAACGAACATCTAATTTTGTTTCTCCGTTTTCGGTTTGATATATAATTAATTGGGATATATTTTCTTCCATTTTCTAAAAAAATCAGGTTATTTATTAATCCATAAATATATAATTATCGGCATGTGCATTGGCAATAAAACAACTCTTCCCGCAAAGAACAGGTTTACTCACAAAAATATTTCATTTTCAAAGGTGTTCCCCGCAAATTAGCTGGGCAGGCAGTGAGGGCTTCGCCGTTGTGGGTCGGATGTTCATTTTATTTTTTTTCACTGTTAAACTACAACCTTTTAAGCGATTGGCGGATCAATCGCATGGCTTCATCGGCAGTCATTTTTCCCAAAAGTACATCGCGGTAATGGGTACTCAGGTTATCGCTATTCCCAACCATGTATTGACTTACTACTTCGGTAAACCGATAGGTGTTTTTACCGTAATGGTTCTGAATGTAATAGGAGAATTCTTCGAATTGATCGGATCCAAATGAAACATCGGTAAGTTTCCCTTTAATACCGGTTGGGCATTTGGTATATTGAACCCACATTTCCGCAATGTCAGGTGTATTCATGGCCAATAAAAAATCGACGGCTTTATCTTTATTCGGTGAATTTTTTAATACAGCCCACATAATTTGGTAAGCTCCCGGATAGAGGTCAACACTTTTAAAAGTGGGGAATTCATTAGGAATGCAATTTTTGGTTTTTTGAGGATTTTCTCCTTCCCAAATATTGTACATCCAGGCGCCATTGCTATAGAGCAAACATTTTTCATTTAGTAAATCAAATCTCGAATCGCTCCACTTTACGTTTTCCAAATTAGGATCGCATGGGTTGTAGGCTGATATTTCTTCCAATACTTTCAATGTTTTTTGCCATGCCAAGAGCTTTTTTTCAGTTATTTCAACGGTTAAAAGCTCCTTCGAATCTTTTAATTCCGAAACATACAATTGATAAGCTATAGCAAAAGCGGTTCTCCAATCAGTGGCATCGTGAATGGGTACAATTTGTTCCGATGGTTTTTTTTATTGTAAGCATCTACTGCTTTTACATAGCTAACAAAATCATTGGCTGTCATGCCATATTGTTTTATATCGATACCTACTTTTTTTGCTACTTCGGAATTGCTCCAAAGAGCCCAATATTGTCCTTCAATAAACGGTCCTGGAATGATGCCTCCCCATCTGTTTTTTATCTCCTCAGATAAAAGCTGGGGTAATGTGTTTTTTCTGAATTCGGGAATGGTTGAAAAATCAACCAAATACTTTTTGGCCCATTCCTGGTCGTTGCTAAAATTGGCCACCTCTTCAAACTGGTCGTTTATTCTAATAATATCCCATTCCGGATTGGGTTCAACCATAATTTTGGATATAAACCGTTGATTGCTAAAAATATCAGTCCGATCAAAATAAATCTCTTCCGGAAATTTTAGTAATACGTTAACATCCTGATTTTCGAATTCATACTTGCGCACAAAATCGCGTACCAGTTTCTCCCTTTTCCCTTCGTTTAACCATTGCCCTATAAACCTAACCTGCGAGGTAGGTTCTATTTTTCTGTAATCATCAGTGTTTGTCTTAGTTGTTGCCTCATTGGTACAACGGCTAAAAAGTAGCACACATATATAGGTGAGTAAAACAAACCGAATACTTTTTAATACTATATTCGAAATTTTATGGCTATTTGACATTATTGGTGGAAAGTGAATTTTTTTATCCCTTTTACCCCTCTGTCTCCCGATCCCGAGTACTCGGGAGGGACAAATTGTCGACATATACTCCCCCGAGTCCTCGGGGGCGTGAGACCGCCTTCGGCTAAGTTCCCCTGCAAGCAAGGGAGAATGCACTGATTGTGCGTTGCTGCCATATTTGTGATTTAGTGCAGCCCTACTCCCTCCTTTTACCAAAGGAGGGTTGGGGAGGATACTTTTTAATAAATTAAAACTTGTTTCCACACATTTTGTTGAATAATCAAATTTATCCATTATGAAGAAAATTTCATGATTTATTTTACTACCATTCCTATACTCATCACTTTATCAACAGATCCAATGCTATTTTTCATGGGAACATGCGATTGAATAAAGCGATAAGTGGCCCCATTTTTAATAAATTCGATGTTAATACGCTGATTCTGGCCGGCATCTACTTTCTGGCAGAACTCATGATACGCATCGTCATTAGCAAACCCCGATTTTAAGATGTCTTTAATGTTCATATTGGATTTATCACCTATTTTATCGGAAAACGTATCAATAAATTGGTTGTTAGCTTCCAATACATTACCCCGAAGCTCATAAATTACTACGCAGTTTTCTTCTTTTACTGCTCTCCAAAAGCTGTTCATTTCTTCTTCTTTTCGGGCAGCTTCCTCCTTTATGGCGGTCATTTCTTCTAGGTTTTGTCGCACTTCCTCTTCTTGAGCCATCAACTCTTCGCGTTGCTTTTGCGATTCGCTCAATAACCGGCCTGTCCGTTCGTTTACTTTAACATTGATTAAAGTGGATGCTAAGCTTACGGCCAATTTCTCAACAAATTGTATTTTATAGGTTTCAAATTGATTAAATGATACCAACTCAGTAACTCCCACTACTTCAGTATCGGCAAGTAATGGAACTAACAGTATGCAATTTGGATTTGCTTCGCCCAGTCCGGAGGTTATTTTTACATAATTCTGAGGAACATCAATCATATAAATGGTAGCTTTTTCGTAAGCTGCCCTGCCCACTAGGCTTTCACCAAACCGGAACTTGGAATCAACGGTTTTCCTCCTATCGTAGGCTATGGCAGCAGAGACTTCAAAATATAGGTCATCCGGGTCGGAATCGTTCAGTACAAATAGTGCCCCTTGATTGGCATCCATATAATTTATCAATTCCGCCATAAATGTGTAGGATAGCTTTTCAATATTGTCGTTATCCTGACGAAGGATATCGGCAAAATTGGCCAACCCTTTGGTAATCCAATTCTGGGTATCAATTTCCTTTTGTCGTGCAATCTCCAGTTGTTGAGAGTGTTTTAAATTGTCACGCATATTCAACAACGACTTTCCCACTAAATCCTCATTGCTAAGTGCTTCATAATCGGCATCAAAATTTCCTTTTGCTATTTCATCGGCAAAAATAACCCGGCCTTCAGTTCCTTTGATAAGCTCATTGATGGATTTTTTTATCACCCCGATTTCATCGTTTTCATCAACGCTGAGCACTTCCACCGGTTTTCCTTTTGCTACTGCGGTAATGCGGCCTACGATATCTTCAATTTTATTGGCAAACCAACTGTTGAATAGGAGAATGATTACCACCGAGGTTAAAACTATGCACAGAATGGAGCCAATAATGAACATCCAGGTAATGGAGTGTTTCTCATCCACAATACGTTCCATGTGTGCCTTGATAAAAAGATGGCCTAAAAATTTTCCATCTTCGAGCCGCAGCGGTTCAATGGCATACAAATAGGTTTTTCCGTCTTCTTCTTTTTGAATAAAGGTGTTCTCCAAAGTTTCCTTGGTTAATGCCTCAAAAGAGTTTAAAAATGTAATTTCAGCAATTGATTTATCCTGATATTCTTGATCCATGGAATAGTAAACTTTTCCGTTGGCACCAATAATCATGCAGTTATCAATTACTTCACCAACCATACTTTCCATTGTTTTTTTGTCCTGAACGGTTTGGTACCGGAGCATACCTTTTGCCATAAGATATCCAGGTGTCGAAAATTTTTGGTTTAACCCGGCATCTATTTGGTTTGTGAACCGGTTAATGTAAAAAACCCCAAGACCCACAAATGCAATAACTTGGGTCACAAGTATCATTAAACCAATTTTGTAGGATAACTTTTTTACCTTTTTATTATCGGTTTTTTGTATCATAATGGGTAGTATTTATCAAAAATATAGTAGGTTCCCTTTTCGTTTTGTAGCGATTTAAAATTACAAAACCATAAAGCAAATTCAAACTATTTGCCGTTTTTTATTGATAGGATTTCGGAAGTTTATTGAATGGCGTACTCGAATTGTGCGAAATATTAGGGATAATTATACATTTGTATATGGATAGGTTTACTAGAAATAGGTTACCCGTAATTTTTATACTTCTGGCTTTACTGGCATGCAACCGGTCAATTCGTATGGAAATAAAGGATTATGAAATAAAAATAAATGGGTGTCGGGTTAAACGGTTTATTTTTATTTCCGAATTCAACCCAATCTATGGAACCGATAGCTTACAGTGGTTGCAGGCTGAATACGATTCATTGTACCAAGAAAAACAGGCGGAATTAAACCAGCAAATACAAGAGCAAAACAAAAACCTTAATTCAGCCCGTAAGGAGTATGATACCATTGCCAATTCAACTATGAAGAAAGTTTACAAACCAATGCTGGATGGGATGGAACAGCGAATCATTCATCTAAAACATATTCAAGAAACCTATATCCAGAATCCGGAACATACACAATTCGGGGTTATTTCAGCAAGAATAAATTATTACCAGTTGAATAAAACCCAACTTTTGGGATATTGGGTACAGGTTTCCTTTACCGGCACTGAAGGACTTTTACCCATGAAAACCTATCAACACAACTACCTTTTTGATACCAATAAAAGGACTCTGATATCAACAACTAATAGGGTTTCCTATCGCCCAACCGTTGCTACAATTTCCTCTACCGTAATGGGAATTCGTTTTCCTAACAACCGACAACCCGTATTGGTGATCAGCAAATCGTCTTCGAGCCGGATGCCTCCAAAATCGCGGTACTGGTTTACCTTGTCAAAGTTGATAAATTCGTGGTTTATTTTTTCCTGATACCACTTATCAATCAATGCCGGGATGAAATAGATACCGGGTTCATTGGTAATAACAAATCCTGGTTCCAGTTTACGTCCCAAACGCAGGTACGCAGTTCCAAACTGGTCAATGGGACGGGTAACCTCATCGTAACCCACATAAATCTGGCCTAAGTCTTCCATATCGTGAACATCCAGTCCCATCATGTGTCCTAAACCATGTGGGAAAAAGAGAGCGTGTGCTCCTGCTTTTACGGCGGCATCCACAGCGCCTTTCATCAAACCTGCGTCTTTCAACCCTTGAGCAATTACCCGGGCTGTTTCCAGATGAACCGATTGGTAAGTTATTCCTGGTTTTGCAGCAGTAGTTGCGTAATTGTTAGCATTCAAAACAATCTGATAAATTTCTTTTTGCTTTTGGGTAAATTTTCCGTTTACCGGAACCGTTCGGGTAAAATCGGAAGCATAACCCATGTCCGTTTCAGCTCCGGCATCGGTAATCATTATTCTTCCGGCTTGCAGTATCTCCGTATGGTAATGGTTATGCAATGTTTGTCCGTTTTGAGTTAGGATAACTGGAAAAGAAATCCCTGCTCCGTGTTTAAAAGGGATGCTCTCAACAATTCCCGCAATCCGTTGTTCCGTTTCACCGGCTATGGCCATTTTCATCGAAGTAACGTGCATTTCATATCCAATGGCACAGGCCTTTTCAATTTCATCAATTTCAAAGGCATCTTTTATGGAGCGTAATTTAATAATTGCTTTTACCAATTCCAGTGAACGTTTTTCATTCAGTTGGGTGGGATGGATTCCCAATAAATCGAAAAGTAAAATCTTGTTTTCAGCTCGGTAAGGAGGTAAAAAATGGATGAACCTTCCTTTCGCTGCGGCAGTTTTTAAAGTCTCAGCAAGCATTTTAAAAGCAGCTGATTTTCCAACACCCACTTGTGTGGCTTTATCTTTGAGCATCGGTTGGACTCCCATCCAGATGATGTCCTCTATTTCCACATCGTTGCCAAAAAGGGTTTCTTCACCGGTTTCAAAATCAATCACCGCGGCCAATCCGGGATGATTAATTCCAAAAAAATAAAGAAAAGAACTGTCCTGACGGAAATGATATGTATTATCAGTATAATTCATGGGAGATTCAACATTACCAAGAAATAATCCTATTCCTTTTGTAACCAGTTTTTTTAGGTCGGCCCGGCGGCGGACATATACTTCTTTTTGAAACATAGCCTAAATTTTAAGATTTTTCGATGGGAGAAAATTACCATTCCTTTTTGTTTTTAGCAACTTTTAAAAATAACTTATGTAGCATATTCAAGTTAGAAGTCAGAAGAAGGAAGTCGGAAGTCAGGAGTGGGAAGACAGAAGTTAGAGATTAGAAAATAGAAAAAGCCCTCGTATGTTTGTGTATTTATTATTATTTGTAAAGTTTCAAACAAGCTGTTGTAGGTAATTTCGGGGGAAAGTACCTGAAATGTATTGAGAATAAAGGTAAATTTAAATAATTAATACAAAAGGAACACATGGAAATACCAGATAGCCCTTGATAACATTTTTATGTATATAGTCTTTCAGATGCAGCACCCATGATTTTTCTCTTTTGAGTCTGAATAGTATCTAAGAAATAAACTAAGTCGTTTATATTCAGCACAATTTATGAGGAAAGAGGGCAAAGAGAATTTCTTTTCATGAAATATATAAAAACCTTTCCTTTTTTTACATTATTTTTAACCAAATCATTAAACTTATTTAGCAAAAAAATTGTTAACCATTCAACTTTAAAATATTTAAATTATGGCAGTAAGTGAAAGTAATGCAAGGTTAAGGAAATTAATTGATCAGGTGATTGATGACGGTGTTATTACTCATGAGGAATATGATAGCATCATGCATATTGTTACTGAGGATGGTCATATCGATAATCAGGAAAGAGCAATGATAAAACAATTGCAAGGAATGATTGAAGACAAAACAGTAAAGTTTAGAAAGGGGTAATATTTTTTTTAGTTTTTATACCCAAATCGTTGATTTAAAAGCTATTATTTTATCAATTGCTTAATAGCATCAATTAGAGATTTCCGAATTTTACAAAATTACAATTCATTGTATTTTTTATTGGAATTAAAGCTTTTTTCCACCGGGTATTTTATCGCATTCTTGTCCACTTTTTTATTAATAGCATCCAGCAAATCTATGCCAAAATGTTCTGAAATGTATATTAGGTAAATAGCAATATCGGCTAATTCATCCTTCATCTCTTCCCGGTTTATCTTCTCTTGCTGTTCCTTATCCTTCCAAAGAAAAAGTTCTTGCAATTCAGCTGCTTCAATGTTTAGTGCTAATAGCAAATCTTTAATCTGGTGGAATTGCTTCCAGTTTCTTTCTTCGCGGAATGCGATTACTTTATCGTGAATTTCGGTGTAGTTCATTGCTTTTTTGATTTTGAGAGGTTATAACAATTACCAAAGTAAGCAAATTTTCTGTTATGGCTTTTCGGAATAATCGGTCGCACGGATATTTGAAACTATCATTTAGCTTATTTTTTTAGGATTCATTTATCACATAAAATATAATTGCTACTTTCGTTTCTTTACCAAAACAATACCAACTATGAAAACAAAAACGCAGCTATTGGTTTCTACTTTATGTACAAAATTGTTCCTTTTGTTAGGATTTATATTCTTTAGCTTAACGGCAGGTGCAACAAAACCCGTTATTTCAAGCAATCCTTCTAATGAACCAAAATCCGGTATGCAATTATGGCTCACTCTACCCGACCAGTCCGTGCTTTTTCAAAAACAACCCGTAGTCCTTAATTTCGAAAATAGTACCAATGAATGGGAAACCATTGAAGTTGATACGGCAGTTACTTACCAATCCATGGATGGATTTGGATATACCTTAACCGGAGGAAGTGCGCTGCTAATCAATTCCTTGGATGCTGAAACTAAAAAAGATTTGCTAATGGAGCTTTTTTCGACCCATGGCGATGGCATTGGTGTTAGTTACCTGCGCATTAGCATTGGCGCCTCCGATTTAAGCGATACGGTATTTACTTACGATGAAATGCCCACTGGTCAGACGGATGAGAAACTTGCTAATTTTTCAATCCATCGCGAAAAAGCCGACTTGATTCCACTTTTAAAGCAAATTCTGGAAATAGCTCCTGATTTAAAAATATTGGGTTCCCCCTGGACTGCGCCAACTTGGATGAAAACCAACAACAGCTATAAAGGAGGAAGCTTAAAGCTGGAATATTACAATGCGTATGCCCGATATTTTGTTAAGTATATACAAGCTATGGGAAAAGAAGGCATTCCCATTGATGCCATCACGGTGCAAAATGAACCACTGCATCCGGGGAATGTTCCGAGTATGTATATGGAAGCAACGGATCAGGCTCTGTTCATCAAGAATCATTTGGGTCCGATATTTCAGGAGGCTGCAATTTCCACAAAAATAATTGTTTACGACCACAACGCTGACCGACCCGATTACCCTTTAACGATTCTAAATGATCCGGAGGCTAAAAAATACATTGATGGTTCAGCCTTTCATTTGTATGGTGGAAATGTAAGTGCATTGTCGGAGGTACACAACACACACCCCGATAAAAACGTCTATTTTACCGAGCAGTGGGTTGGTGGTCCCAGCAATTTTGGGGGTGATTTAGGCTGGCATATCGAAACCCTTATTATAGGTGCTCCAGGCAATTGGAGCCGTAATGTTCTGGAGTGGAAACTGGCTTCCGATACAAACTATTACCCTCATACCGATGGAGGTTGTACTAATTGTTTGGGAGCATTAACTATTTCCGATGGAGTATCGCGCAATGTGGCCTATTATATCATTGCTCATGCTTCAAAATTTGTTCGACCGGGTTCTGTCAGAATTAATTCGAATATGCCTGAAAAATTAAGCAATGTTGCGTTTATATCCCCCACAGGACAAAAAATTCTTGTTGTATTAAACAAAAGTGCCAATGCACAATCATTCAACATAAAATTTAATGGAAAGCAGGTTACTACTTCCTTGGAAAAAGGAGCCGTGGGAACTTATGTTTGGTAAGCATCTTTTTAGGACATCTGTTTTCGGAAAATGGATCATTTACTTATCTGGAAACAATTTCAGGAATCACCGTTTTACAAGGCACGGTTAGTGGTATTCTTTCTATGGTTACGATACTTGAGTCGAGTCCCCATGAATTGACATCACTGATACCAAAACGTTTAAAGAAATAATACAAGTTGATGATTATTTTATCAAAATAAGGTAAATCAATTTGCTTTGATGCCCTGCGCTCAATCTGAACAATCCGGAAGTCCGTTTGAATATCATGCTTCCTCAGCGATGGGTACGGACTTATCAAATCAACAATCCCTTCTTTATTCAAATGGTTTAACACCTGTTTGAAGTAGTCGTTTATCCGGGGTTGCATTTTAAAGCCCATATAAAAATCAACCCGGATAATCTTTTTTGGAATCAGGTGAGTAACCTTATACTCCAAGGTGTATGGGTTATCCACAATGTCAACATGCAAAAACCAATAACAATCGGCACGCTTAGGGGTACGGTTTAAAATGCTTTGAATGGCTTTGGCTTCAATATCGTTGCGGTTATCGGCATGAGTAGTGTACACCAGATGACTTGAAAACTTTGGAATGGACTTATCGACACTTAAATCATTAATAATTGGTAAGTAATGATCTATTTTATCGAAGGTAATAAACCGGTTCCGGATACGGCGCCCCCTGAAAAGCACAAACATAATAATTGATAATAATGAGGCAACCATAATGGTAAACCAGCCACCATGCGAAAACTTATTCATGTTGGAGATTAAGAAAGAGCCCTCAATAATAAAATAACTCAATCCAAAAAAAGCCACAAACCACAACGATTTTTTCCGTAACATCAGATAATAAATCATCAAAACAGTGGTCATGAGCATGGTGATGGTGATGGATAAGCCATAAGCCGCCTCCATATTCGATGAACTTTGGAATAACAGTACAACTATGATGCATGAAACAAAAAGTAACCAATTAATGGCTGGTATAAACATTTGCCCTTTTGCACTCGATGGGTATTTAATCCTAATTTTAGGCCAAAAATTGAGCGAAATGGCTTCACTAATCAGGGTATAAGAACCGCTTATCATGGCCTGACTGGCAATAACGGCCGCAACGGTGGCTAATACAATGCCAAAAGGTAAAAACCATTCGGGCATCATGGCATAAAAAGGATTGATAGATGGGTTGATTTTGTCTAGATTAGAAATAACCCATGCACCCTGTCCTAAATAATTAAGAATGAGGGCTGTTTTTACAAATCCCCAACTTATTCTAATATTGTGAATGCCACAATGACCCAAATCGGCATACAATGCTTCTGCCCCTGTAGTACAAAGGAAAACAGCCCCCAACAATAAAAATCCTTGTGGATAATGAGCTAATAAGTTGTAGGCATAGTAAGGATTAAACGCTTTTAAAACCTCAGGAAATACCAATAAGTTGATAAAACCCAGAGTTCCTAAAACAGAGAACCAAATAAACATAATAGGGCCAAATGACTTACCAATAAAGGAGGTTCCAAATTGCTGAATAAAAAACAGACCGGTTATAATTAAAATTGCAATAGCTAGTACTGGTATTCCATGGTTAATAAGTTTTAATCCTTCCACTGCTGATAATACTGTAATAGAAGGGGTAATTATACCATCGGCCAATAAAGTACTTCCACCAACAATTGCGAAAATGAACAACCATTTACGTTTACGACGTAACAAGGCAAAAAGCGAAAAAATACCTCCTTCTCCCCTATTATCGGCTTTTAAGGTAATCAAAACGTACTTTACCGTGGTTTGTAAGGTCAGCGTCCATATAATACAGGAAATTGCCCCCAGAATTAAATCAAGATTGGGCAAACCCCCTGCAGATAAGATGGCTTTCATCACATATAAGGGAGATGTCCCTATATCTCCATAGATAATCCCTAACGAAATGATAACTCCAACTGCACTTAACTTTTTGAAATGATTTGAAGATTGAATCGCCATTTTTTAAAGAATAAAACCCGGCAAAGTTAGGTGTATTCCTCTTAAATTATTCGCCTCAATAAAAATAATTGTTTTTGTAACGGAGTTCTTATAACAAGCATACAATCTGTTTTCATCTAATAAATCAACAAATGCATACAAAAAGACCAATCTATTACTTATGCAAACGTTAACTTAAATTCATGGGAATTATTCGGAAAAGCCATTTTTCACTGATAGGATAACGTAGGTTAATAATTTCGATTTAGTATTTATACAATTTGAATAGTTGTACTTTTGAATCATAAACTTATGATAAAACCTATTTTATGATTAATCAAACACTTAGTATTCATGCAGCCCAACAGAAAGTGGATGAATGGATAAAAACCATCGGGGTGCGCTATTTTAGTGAATTAACCAATATGACTATACTAACCGAAGAAGTGGGTGAATTGGCGCGTATTATGGCCCGCACTTATGGCGACCAATCGTTTAAAGAGTCGGATTTGAAGGGCAACCTTGCCGATGAAATGGCTGATGTATTATGGGTTCTAATATGTTTGGCAAATCAAACCGGGGTGAATTTAACCGACGCTTTTTTAAAAAACATAGAGAAGAAAACCCTCCGCGATGGAGAAAGACACCGGAATAATATCAAACTTCAATAAAAAGAAAAACCAGCCTGTTTTTTGGTAATAGGCTGATTTTGTATGATGATTTATGGAAATACTAGCATTTTAATTGGCTAGGCCACATTTACTTTTATCTTCGAAAAATATTCAGTTAACCCTACTCCGTTTTTCCTGATTAATAATTTCCTTGAGCCTTTGCTCCTGTTATAACGGCAACACTTGAGCCGCAGCCAATTCTGCTGGCACCAGCTTGTATCAAAGCAATTGCTTGATTGTATTCTTTAATCCCTCCGCTCGCTTTAACTCCTATTTTTGGCCCTACAATACGCCGCATTAGCATAATATCGGCAACTGTTGCTCCGCCACCGCTAAATCCTGTGCTGGTTTTCACAAAGTCGGCTTCTGCTTTTTTTGCAATCTCACAGGCAATAACTTTCTCATCATCGGTCAACAGTACCGTTTCAATTATCACCTTTAAAATCGTGTTTTTCCTACAAACCCGTTTTATTGCCCTGATATCCTCTTCAACTAATTTGTAATCCTTCGATTTTAGCGAACCTACATTAATTACCATATCCAATTCATTCGCCCCGGCTTCGATGGCATTACTTGCTTCAAATGCCTTACTGCGGCTATCCATAGCACCTAAAGGAAACCCAATCACGGCACAAATTTTTATTCCTGAACCCCGTAGTTTTTTTGTGACATAAGGAACCCAGCTTGAATTTACACAAACCGAATAAAATTTGTATTGCACTGCTTCATCGCAAAGTTTGTCGAATTGAGCTTTTGTAGCATCGGGCTTTAATAAGGTGTGGTCAATGAACCCTGCCAATTCTGACTGTGAAATAAACGGTCCGGAATGAGAATTCGATTCCTGTTGAACCTTCTTTATCCCTTCCAACCGGGACATTACCTCTTGAGTAATTTTGTCAACTAATTCTTTATGATCCATGTTTTTGTTACAATTTTTCTATTGACATCATTTTATTAATCCTTGGCCAATGCCTTCCACCTTCAAACCTTGTTTTAAGCCACAATTTCGACATAGAACAAAGTTCATCCATAGTATGTTGTGCAGTCCCCAAAGTTAACACATTGGCACAATTATGTTCACGGCTGTTCAAAATAGTTTTTGGGCTCCAGCATAATGCCGCCCTGATACCATTTACTTTATTACAAACCATGCAAGAGCCAATTCCGGCAGCATCGAGCATAATCCCACGCTCACACTCGCCGGTAACCACTTTACGTGCAACCGCCAATGCAAAATCGGGATAATCAACCTTTATTGTGCTGTTATTGGTTCCTACATCAATCACTTTATAACCAATCAACTGAAGATAGGACTTTATGGTTTCTTTTGCCTCGTAAGAGCCATGATCAGCGCCAATGGCTACTCTCCGGACCTGATCATGCGTGTTAGCATTTTCGCTCATTTATTTCAATTTACATTATAATTTTTCAACCAGCAATCTGATCCACAATTCCTACAATCACGGTTTTAACAGTTAATGAGTCTGGTTCATTTAATATGGTGCGGGCTGAGTTCCCTTCATCTAAAACCAAAACAATATCTCCAACTCCTGCTTGCACTGCATCAATCGCCAACAAAGATTTTCCAATCAGGTTCCCATTGGTATCGATAGGTTGTACTATCAAAATCTTTTTCGATTCATAGCCTTTGGCTTTAATGGTGGAAACTACATTTCCTATAATTTTCGCTAATATCATTTTCCCTCCTCAACCAGCATTTCATCAATAATTCCCATTATGGCAGTATCGCAGGGGTTCATTATAGTTTCAATAACACGGCTCGCTTCGCGGCTTGTTTCATAATATACAAATTCACCGATGCCGCATTGTATGGTATCTGCCACAACAATAGGATCGCCCACATTTGCCATTTTTTCATCCAACGGTTGCAGCAAGAGAAGTTTTACCCCTACCAACGATTCCACTTTTACGGTACTAACAACCCTCCCCAAAACTTTGCCAAATTTCATGGTTGCAATTATATAATTCTGAAATAATCGACCAACGTACAACGCCGTTCCCTACTGAAAGTGCGGGCACGGGTAACTCCTTCGCCTGTTGGGCTCGCAATGGTAAAAGATGCAAAACCCGCGCCACCAAAACCCAATCCGGCATAGCTGGGTCCGTTTTTAATAAAAATGGAGCAGTTCATCCTTTTGGCCATTTTACTCAATTTAGCAATATTTAACGAATGCATAATGGCGGTATGCCGGAATCCATGTTCACAAGCTACCGCAAGATCGATGGCCGCATCCACATCCGATATGCGGACAATGGGCATTACAGGCATGAGCTGCTCAGTCCAGACTAAAGGGTGTTCTCTTCCCACTTCGCAAATCAACAATCGTGTGGAAGCAGGAACCGTTATTCCAATTTCTTGGGCAATAAAGTCAGCATTTTTCCCCACATATTTTTTGTTTGCAGCTCCTTCGTGTCCAGGTCGTCCAGCATCTGAAATTATCAGTTCCGTAATCTTTTTTATTTGATCTCCGTTTAGTTCAAAGGCTCCGTTCTTCTTCATCTCCTCCTTTAATCTATCGGCCACTGATGCAACTACCAACACTTCTTTTTCGCAAATGCAAATTACATTGTTATCGAAACTTGCGCCATCAACTATGTCTTTACCGGCTTTTGCAATATCCGCTGTTTCATCAACAACCACCGGAGGATTCCCCGGTCCTGCTGCAATCACTTTTTTTCCGCTGTTCATGGCAACATTCACATCCGCCGGTCCGCCTGTTACTACAAGAATAGCAATTTTCTTGTGAGCCATCAATTCTTTTGCCGATTCAATGGTTGGTTCATCAATGCAAGTCAATAAGTTTTCAGGCCCACCAACTTCTATGATTGCTTCATTTAACAGTTTAACCAAAAAGCAGGAAACTTTTTTAGCAGAAGGATGCGGATTAAAAACAACCGCATTACCGGCAGCTATCATACCTATGGAATTGCTAATAATGGTAGCTGTTGGATTCGTGCTGGGTGTTATGGAACCAATGACACCATAGGGTGCATTTTCGACCAAAGTGAACCCATGGTCGTCTGAAAAAGCTTCAGGAACAATATCTTCGGCCCCCGGTGTTTTATTAATAGCCAATTCATTTTTGAGCATTTTATCTTGCCAACGCCCCATTCCGGTTTCTTCACTGGCCATTTTTGATAAAAGTTCATTGTTTGTCAATGAAACTTTTCTCATGTTTGCAATAATCTCCTTGCGTGTTTCAAGGCTTAGCTGAACAAACTCCTTATAAGCTAAATCGGAAGCATTAACCGCACTATCTAAATTCGAAAATATTCCTGCTCTCCCGCTCCCGGTCTCTTTTACAGGATTTAAATTCATGCCATTGAGGACCTCTTCAACTAGCTGGCGTATATTTTGTTCTAAATTATCCAATGGGTTTTCCTCCTATTACATAAAAAATGGTTTTGTTTCTTTATGAGGCTGTGGAATAATGGTATCCATGCACCACAAATTTTTTTCTTTGGCTACAGCAGTCCCTGCTTCCATGGCTGTTTCAATCGCATCGAGGCTTCCTATCATCTTTACATACGATTTTCCACCAAATCCCACGGCAAGCCTGATTTCAATAATAGTAACCCCACCCCTTTTTGCTGCTTTATCGGCCGCCTCAATACTTGAAACCACTGACAACGTTTCTGTTATTCCAATGGAATCCCAAATATCTGTTTTAATAATTTTACCAATGGCTGGAACTACAGAAGGATGTATCATGGGAAGGAATAAGGAGTCAACAATCCGGTCTTTTCCAATTTCAAATCCTTTGTGGAATGAATACTCCACCGATGCCACATCACCAGTAAAAACAATTAGATATTTTCCGGGACATATAGTTTTGGCTTCAATAATTTCAATGGGTGCCAATTTTACCATTTCGTCGAGGGCTTTCATCCCCAGTGCCATGCTACTAAACTCCAATACACCTAAAACGGTCAATTCCATGTCGTGGTTATTTCTTGTACACTATGGTCTCATTATCATCTATCAGGTCAATAATGCCCACAATTAAAGCATCAACTGGCTTATTTACAGTACCGGGAGTTTCTCTGGCCGAAGTGCTTTCAGAAACAAAAACCAGTTCATCGTAACCCGCACCAACAATATCGAGAGCTACTAAATAGTCGCCTTTTTTATCGCCACGTTGATTTGTCTTTTCCACCAACAAATACCTAGCACCTTGAATGTTTATGCTATTTGAGCTACTAACCACTGTTCCAACAACTCTACCTATCACCATACATGTTCAACTATTAGTTCTTTTGGTATGTAAAACTGCCATCTTTTTCAATAAAATCAACAATTGCAATCACAGCCGAATCGGTAGGTTTTCCATCGGTTGCTTCGGTAAACCGCGCACTGCTGCCCGATACATAAAACACAATTTCCCCAACACCCGCTCCAACACTGTCCATAGAAACAACAAAATCGTTTTTCCCTTGTAAGGTTACCGGATCTATTTTCTCTAGCAGAAGGAGTTTGATTCCCTCAATTTTTTGTGCTTTTTGGCTCGAAACAACGGTACCAACAACTCTTGCTAAAATCATAATTTAATTTTTATTCTGGATAAGGAAATGCTTTTTTGAGTTTGATATAGAGGAGAAAAGACTAATTCTGTTTTAATAAACACCAGAATCGATTTTTAAATTTATCCTTATTTCACTTTTCTACTTCCTACCTAAAGGCAAAGCACTATCCACATTGTTATGCGGACGTGGGATTACATGCGATGATACAATTTCGCCCACTCTTTCAGCGGCTTTAATACCGGCATCAACAGCAGCTCTTACGGAGGCCACATCACCCCGAACAATAGCCGTTACATAACCACCGCCAATTTTTTCATAACCCACCAATTCTACTTTTGCGGCTTTAAGCATTGCATCCGAAGCTTCTACCAAAGCGGTAAAACCTCTTGTCTCAATCATTCCTAAAGCATCCGTTTTTATTTCTGACATTCTATGATTCTCCTATTTTAATTAGTTATTTCTTTTAATATTCTTCTCTTCCGGTAATTTCAGCCAAGCGTTTTTCAACCGTCTTTTTACATTCTAAAACTTCTGCTTCGGAACCTCCAATATAAACCCTGCCAAATTTACCGAAACCAATTACCTCAATAATGTTAATGCGCGCCGATTTTTCGGCTTCGTTTGCCGCATAATAAGCATATCCAGCAGGCTCCACTTCAAGAATGAATAAGGTGTCGCCCCGTAAAAGCATCGATCCATGACGAGTCCTGTTTATCAATTGAGCATGATGATCCTCAATGTTTTTGATTAATTGGCTTGTCAAAATCCTGGGTTTAATTCTTTGATTCTCCGTTTGATCAATTGCTTTTAACACAGCTTCTCCGGCCATGCGGGTGTCGCCTTGGCTGCTTGAATGTACTTCGAGCATTCCATAAGCCCTTTCTACTATTTGCATTCCAGGAGTAACGTTAGTAGCTTTTAAGGCCACATCGGTCAATGTATTAATTTCAATACCCGGCGCAATCTCAATAATGCAACATGTTTGACCCCCAACAGGTAAATATCCACGGGAAACCGTTGATAAATAGGAGGCCATTTGCAACTGCAATGAATCTAAAAAAATATAAGTTCTTAAATCTACCATGACTATTTTCCTTTCTTAGTTATTTTCGCACCTAATGGCAGGGCGCTATCAACATTTTCATGAGGCCTTGGGATTACATGAGTAGATACTATTTCACCCACTTTTTCACCCGCCTTAACACCAGCATCAACAGCAGCTCGCACGGAGGCTACATCGCCACGCACAATGGCTGTAACATAGCCGCCACCAATCTTTTCATACCCAATTAGTTCAACTCTAGATGCTTTTACCATAGCATCGGCAGCTTCAACCATAGCTACAAAACCCCGGGTTTCTATCATTCCCAAAGCTTTCATTTCAATATCTTCCATAAAAATTCTCCTTTTATAAAAATTTGTAAATACGTTACTATGTCCTTAATGAGAGCGTTTAAAAAGCTAGTGTAAAATTAGAAACTATTTTGAATAAACAATATACCCTTTTTTATGAACGTAATGACTCCTAAATGTTTAGCTAATTAAACACGTTAAAACTAAGCCAATAGTACCCATTACCTTAAAAATCCAAATTAATACAAACTCCTTACTTGCAATATCCCTCTATTGAGGGTTCATCAATTATTAAAATGTAAACAAAATTAAGTATTATATTTGGATTACAATACTGAATTCTATCTTAATATTAGTCTTTTTCACTATTTTTAACATCTATTAAAAAACTACCGGATTGAGATTCGCCTTTTTTAAAGTATTTTTTAAAATATTATAGTTAGATTTATTTCCCTTCTAAAAAACACATCACCAATAACATAAATCCAAAACCAGTATGAATGAAGCTGTCATTCGTTTTAGGTTCGACCATGAATTTACTGGACATTTTACTATCACAAATTAATAACAGAAAAGTGGTGCACTAAACTAATTGAATCAAATGTAAGGACAATTTTGATACGATCCGTAATTACGAAAGATTGACGGGCTGTAATAGCAATAAAGCCATTTTTATTAACTATTAACCAAAGTAACATTTCAACAAACAATCACTTGCTGAAAAACCACTATTATTTTAAAGGGATTTTGCTAATTTTGCCATCCTGAAAACGAATAAAATACTCACAATATGATTTTTACAGAAGAACTGAAATGGCGGGGAATGTTGCACGATGTGATGCCCGGAACCGATGAGCAATTGGCTAAGGAAATGACATTGGCTTATGTAGGATTTGATCCAACGGCTGATTCGTTGCATATTGGAAGTCTTGCTCCAATCATTTTATTGAAAAGGTTTCAATTAGCTGGCCATAAACCCATTGCTTTGGTGGGCGGAGCTACCGGTATGATTGGCGACCCATCGGGAAAATCGCAGGAACGGAACCTCCTGAATGAAGAAACGCTGCAAAAAAATCTGGATGGTATAAAAAACCAATTGAGTAAGTTCATCGATTTTGAATCGGATGCTCCCAATAAAGCCTTGATGGTGAATAATTACGACTGGATGAAGGAACAAACCTTTCTATCGTTTATCCGCGATATTGGCAAGCATATTACCGTAAATTATATGATGGCCAAAGATTCGGTTAAAAAACGGTTGAGTTCCGATTCCAACAGCGGCATGTCGTTTACTGAATTTACTTACCAGTTGGTGCAAGGATACGATTTTTACTGGCTTTACGCGAATATGGGCTGCAAACTCCAAATGGGCGGCAGCGACCAATGGGGAAACATTACCACGGGAACCGAACTTATCCGCCGTAAAACAGGTGGTGAGGCGTTTGCCTTAACCATTCCGCTCATTACCAAATCGGATGGCGGAAAATTCGGAAAAACCGAATCGGGCAATGTTTGGCTCGACCCCGATAAAACATCACCGTACAGTTTTTATCAGTTTTGGCTCAACACCAGCGACGAAGACGCTGAAAAATTCATTAAAATTTTCACCTTTCTGATAAACCGACTATTGATAGCATGATTGCCAAACACCGTGAAGCACCGCATTTGCGTGAATTGCAGCGCACACTGGCACATGAAGTAACCGTAATGGTTCATTCACAAGCCGATTACGATTCTGCTGTGGAAGCTTCGGAAATCCTTTTTGGGAAAGCTACCAGCGAAGCCCTTGCAAAAATTGACGAGCGGACTTTTTTAGCGGTTTTCGAAGGAGTTCCGACGTTCGACATCAATAAAAGCGATCTGACAAACGGTGTTTCCATTGTTGACCTGCTGACCGATTTAGCACCCGTTTTCCCTTCGAAAGGGGAACTGCGCCGGCTATTGAGCGGTGGAGGGGTCAGCATCAATAAAGATAAAATTGAAAGTGCCGACTTGAAAGTTACCTCCGAAATGTTGATTAACGGCAAATACCTGCTCATTCAAAAAGGTAAAAAGAATTACTTTTTGATAACGGCAAAATAGAGTCGAATTCTATATATGGGTTATTATTGAACAAGAAGTTGAGAAACTCGCTTCAATTAAGAATAAATCACCCTTTTAGTCCCCTCAAGGGGACACTGTGCGCTGTAGTCGGGATTTGTGCCATGTTTTTTAAACCGCAACGAAAGTTTTATTAATTGACTCTAATCCTCACTACAGAGGCTGTCCTTCCGCCGCAGCGGAGAGGTTAGGCGGGTGAATGAATTTTTCCGTGAATTAGCAAAGCGATCTCGCCACAGGCAATATGTGGCATTTAAAACAATTAATAAACTAATTTCTAAGTCTCAATAGTTTCTATTTTTCACTAAATTTGCAGTTCAGAAAGTATAAAACTAGCATCATGCAATGAATTATTGTGAAACCATAAAATAAAATTGAAAAGTAATATGTCAATTTCGGAATCTAAAAAAAGAAAGCACAAATTGCTTTCAGAGATTGAATCCGGTTTAAAAGAAGTAAAACTTATGCAGGAAGGTAAAATAAAGAAAAAGAGCCTAAAGGAAATTTTTAATTCATAGTAAAACAGATTTTAAGTATTCCAATCCACACCACCCCAGATGTGGTTTTTTTTTACCAATATGGCATCAACTTATTATATCGATACTTTTATAAACTCTTTGAAGGAGAAGTTTCCGAAGGAACATTCCATTCCATTGGCCCATCAATTAATGATGCCACAAGGCCGCATAATGGTTCCCGACCATTCAAATCCACCACTTAAAAGCGCCGTGTTGCTGTTATTGTTCCCAAAACAGGGCCAATTGTATTTTCCCATCATCCGCCGCCCGGTTTATGATGGAATGCACAGCGGCCAAATGGCGCTGCCCGGCGGAAAGCAAGAAGAAATAGATGTAACACTGGAACAAACTGCTGTGCGCGAGGCTTGCGAAGAAATTGGCATTTGTAGCTCCGATATCCGTATATTAGGTCATTTAACCGAGCTTTACATAGCGGTTACCAATATTCATGTGCTTCCGGTAGTTGCCTTAGCAATCCAGGAACCTTCGTTTGTTTTAGATGCCCGTGAAGTAGATGAATTGTTTAGTATTCCCCTAACCGATTTGCTAAACCCGGAACTGAAAAAAAAGGAACTATGGGACTTGCGCGGGCAACAAGTGGAGGTGCCTTTTTACCTTTTGGCCAACCATAAAGTTTGGGGTGCCACTGCCATGATTCTGAGTGAGTTTGAAAGTATTGCAAAAGGTTTATAGTAATTGGCAAATAATTATTGAACCAATGCCTGATAAATCTGATATCGTTTCATAATATCATCTACATATTCACACGCATCTTCACCACGGCAAAAGCCATATTTTACCAGCTCATGATTAAAGTAGTGGGGATCCGATTTATTTACAAGGAAAGTATCCACCTGGCCTTCCCAAATATTTGGGTTTTTTCCGTAAGCCAATGCTAATCGGCGCGCATCCTGAACATGTCCTAATCCAACATTATACGCCGCCAAAACAAACTTAACCCGTTGCTCAGAATCGGGAATGGAGTCAACCAATTGCTTATCAATCCAATCAATGAATTTAACACCGGCCCGAATGTTCAATTCCGGTGAAGAACCTTCTGAAGCTCCAAAACGGTTAGCCGTTTGCGGCATTAGTTGCATCAAACCGTAAGCTACAGCCCAGGATTTCATTTTAGGGTTAAACCTCGATTCCTGATAAATTACCGAGGCCAGTAAACGCCAGTCCCAACTAATCTGCGCACTGTATTTATGGATATAAGCATCGTATTCCGAAATTTTACCTCCATTTACCGACAAGTAAGGGCTGAGCGTGCGGCTTCGGGCTTTTATATCCTTATAATATTTGTTATAAATTACGGCATGCAAATCGGAATCTTTCATATCCAAAATCCAGTTATTTACTTTATCCAATAGTATGGGAGAGTTCTTATTTACAGCCCAAGCCTGATTCTGAGGAAATGAAATGGCTGTTTTTATATCAATGTTTGGATAATAGGTTTGGTTCAATAGCGCCACGTTTTCATCGGCAACAGTGTATTCAATCTCACCCTTGGCTACTTTCGAAATTAGCTTTTCCACTTCAAAAACATCGTCTTCCACAATGTCTATTGTATCACCAATTTCATCCGATAAGTTACTCAACCGTTGCAGAAAAGTCGAGTTTTTCATTACATGAATGGTCTTTCCTGCCAAATCAAGCTGATTTCGCAACAACAGATTATCAATGGTATAATCAGCCATAACCTGCCAGTTTTCTGGTTTTCTTTGAATCAATACTTGACGGGTTTGCCCAATAGGTTCTGTAAAAGCAATCTCTTTTTGCCTTTCTTTGGTAACATTCAAATTAATTGCCAATATGTCACATTCATTGTTCTGAAGACGCTCAAATGCACTATTTAAATCATTTTCGACCACAATTTCCAATTCCAAATTCAAATGACTGGCCAATTGATGAAGCAATTCATATTGATACCCCATGGGGGTTCCTTTATAAATAAAATAGCTCGATGAATTGTAATCGGTAACGGCAACCAGTTTACCTTTTGCCATTATTTCCGGTAGATCATAGCCTGCCTTGACTTGATTTTGACGGCTCCTACATGAATTTTGACCTATGAGGATAAGCCCAATGACTAATATATATCGTATCCAAAATATTCTTCTCTTCATTCAATGGTTTTAACGTAAATACTAAGTATTATCCCATTCAAAAATTTTAACTGTCAGATTGATTGTGGGTTAATACAATTCAGGGCGCAAAAGTACAAATAGTTTACCAAAAGCATAATAAAACATGTTTTGTCGTAAACGTTGTTTTTAACAATTTGTAAAAACCTTTAGTAATTGCTGTTTGATTTTTATTTCCGAAAAATGTTTACATCCACGATATAACTGGAAGTAGAGAGAAGTAAAACAGTATAAATAAGTGTGTTAATAACTTATGCAAAGGATTGCCTTGTTTTAGTATTTTTTTTTTGAGTGAAAGTGAAATTGCCGAAATGGCAGGGATTTACTACTATCCTTAACGACCGTTCGATGGATGCAAAGATGCAATAATGGTTTAATATTTTAATGAAAAGGTGCAAGGTTGCAGGGTAACAAGGTAGCAGGGTAGCAAGGTGGGAAAGGTAGCAAGGTAACAGGGTAACAAGGTGAAAAAATGAGAAGATTGGAAGGGTGGGAAAATGGGAAAGATTAAAATGTATAAGCCAGATTTACTCCATTTGATTTAGAGTTACTGAAAAAACCAACGTTCAGCTTGCTTTTCGGATTCGAAGGGGAATAATATTTTGCAAAAACAACGGCATCAACAATATTCAATAGATAAACACCAGCGGTCGCAACTGTAAAAATATTTCTTGTTTTTGCTGCATCTTCATATTCGGTATAGGCATCTACCATTTGTGCACGGACGGTAGGAATGTTATCAATGGATGTTTCGTTATCATACATTGTTTTTGCTGCTTCGTATTCATTAGCTAATTGGTCGGTTTTTTGATAAAAATACGTGGCAGTTCCGGCTAATGCTAAAGTAGAAAACATATAAGCCAAACCGACTTTGTTTCGTTGGGTATAAAACTGCCCGCCACCAGGAAACAAGGTAGAGAATGTTCCTGCGGCAATTCTATTAAATTTACGTTCAGTAAGTTTTAAATTTAGATTGGTTCGTTGCTCATCCTGGATGATGAATGAGGTATCTATTTTAAAATATCCTTTTTGATTTAAATTGAGTAAATAATTGCCTATGGGTAATTTTTGCACCTTATTGCCTACCCAATTAGCCGATTGACCGCGATTATTCGAAACCTGAATTGGTATGTTTGTCGGTTCAATAATGAATGAAAGCTCCCCTTCTTGCGGTTGCATTAGTATGCTCTTTTGCAGGGTACTGTTCTTTTCAATTGAAATTGCTTCGATATAGGGTTTGTAGAACTGAGCCGTTCCGGTAATTTGATGAGCCATTCCAGCATTAAGTTTATGAATTCCTGGCATAACTTTAACTCCATCAATTGTAAGCAGGGTGTTGGCTGGTGTTACAGTTAAATTTATCCATCCCACATTTTTTACCATTTCCATTTTAAATTCCGCAGATTTTTCAGGATCAAATAATAGGATTGTATCAATGGGCATATAATCAATCATGGCTAACTGAATTCGATATTCACCCGGATAATAAAATCCGGTAAAAGCAGTCCTACCAATTGGTTGCCCATTAATGGTAAGCATGGCATTGGTTGGGTTCGATTCTATTTTTAAAATATGCTGGGTAGCCCGGGTTAAGTTATAAGCAAAAAAAAGTTTCCCTTTCGATACGGTAATCGTATCAATTACCGGTTTAAAACCAATTTTGCTGATAACAACGGGGTATTCGCCTGCGGGAAGACCAGAAATGGTTGAATTGGATGAATATTTTTTATGATTAATGCTAACGTCTGCTATCTCGTTTCCGGTGCTAATAATAATTGAAAAGAGCTCATCGGTCGCTAATTCAAAAGAATATACCGAGCTTTTCTCCAATTCCTTTTCGAAATAATAGGGGAGCAGCGCAAACCCATCTTTCGATATTTTTAACTGCCTTGTACCTTGAGGAACCCAAACCCAAAAAGCTCCATTCTTTTCTTCCACCCTTTCAACCCCTTGGTTTCCATCAACTTTAATGCTCTTTAATCCGGTATAAATTTTTACAATGGCACAGGGATCGTCGTTTACATCCAATACCTCAAATTCACGCCGATATATCGGTTGGTAATTCAACAAAATTAGATACAATCAGTTTTTGGGCAGAACCTTGGTAGCTAAAGCACAATAAAAGCAAGATCACGATGGACAATAATTTTCTCACAATTAAAGGAATGAATTTACATTTTAGTTAATTGTATAAACATATTTCTTATGAATATATCTCTTAATTAATATTTCTACGTTTCGGCGCATGTGCCATTTGCTCGCTTATAAATATCCTACTTACACCGATTTCTTTTTGCAATTTTGATTCCCGGTGCGTTGCACCAGGCTATGTTCTTTTAGCCTGAAAGGCTAAACGACTAAATTTAATTAAAAAATGTTCCCAATCCAATAATGGAACCATCAGGGTTTTTCTCCGGCTGCCAGCTCCTGACATAAATCTTGGGTTGAATGGTATCGGTTAAATCGACCATTAAAAACAGATACCCCTGATCGGCATAACTGGTCGAAAAATAGTTTTGAGCTATCTGAATGCCATAAATCTCACTGTTGTTATCCCGTTTACGTACTTCACATTCTTCGAACTGGATGTTTACAAATTCATTGTTTTGGAAAACATTACCTAACCGTTCCAGAAACTCCTTTTTACTGACTTTAATGTATTGATATTGTTCGTTTTTCATAAGAGCGTACATTTTATCGATGGGTTCTCCCTTCTCCAATTTTTTACCCACAATAATCAAGGCATCGTCGGAAAATATTTTATCGATGTAATCGAGCCGTTCCAAGGCATAAGCGGTTTGATAATTTTCCAGAAAATCGATAATATGCCACTTGGTGTTTTCCGGCCATTTGGAATGTGCTAAAATCCCCTCCAGCGACAAATTGCTCAACGAAAAAGAGATGTTTTTAATTAACCCCAACGTATCGAAAGCAAACGAAAGTTTCTCCACAAATTTCCGGTTGTTAGTAGGAAAATTGAATACAAAAGAAACATCGCGAATGATGGCATCTTTGCCCATACAGGAAACTTCGAAAACCCGATCGGTTGGAATTAATTTAGCTTGACCATAACGGATTAGCTTTTGATAAACTTCAAATCCATCTTTTGTAAATAAATACTCCAGCGATTTTTTTTCTTTCCCCTGAATGGCAGTTAAAAGCGAATTCATAGTAGTTAACGCTTTTTCCTTAGAGCCACAAATACAGGCATCGGGTACTCCATTGGCCAAATTCTTTTTTGGTTCGGTTGAACCCGGCTGTTTGGTTGCTGGTTTTTCGGCCGATACCGGATTATCATTTATTTTGTTTTTACGGATGATTTTCTCGGCCTGTTTGTAATAAGGAAGCTGGATAACTTCAATTACATTGGGCAATTCGGGATCCAATTTGCTTTTATTAACATACTCGTATTCTACTTTAAGCCGAACCTCCTGCATTGATTTTTCAGCCTCTCCAAACAATTCAACAATGCCTTCTCCGTTAGTTGCTCCCACAAGGGTTGACCAATCACTGCCGTTCCAATAGGAATAATCCATGTTATATGCCTTTTTGTCCTGGTACTTGATTTCAAAAACTACTTCCTGCTGCATACCTTCGGTTTCAATTTTGGTTGGCATAACCATAAGCATTGAGAATATCCGGTTTATCCGGTCGGGCAACCAAGTAAAAAGCTGATAATACATACCATCATAAGAATAAGTCATTTCCTGATTATCGGGATGGCTGTAAAGCAGTACCTGAGCCCAATAAAAATAACGGAGGGCATCGCCAATCCTACCCTCTTTTTCGGCGTTCAATGCATTGGTCACATATCCTTTCAATCGGTTTTCGCGCTTTTTAAAAATCGCCCCCATTTCATCTTTTTTAATGTAGCGAAACACCACAACTCCCGAATCACTCTCATTTACCAAGCGTTGTGCATTGACTAACGTAGTGGATGAATAGGTTTTAATAATCCCTTCGAGGGTTTCTTTAAAATTGCCCTCTTTTTCAGAAATAACATATTCATACTTGCTTTCAACGGAAGTGCAAATTTGACTGGTCAAATCTCGTAATGCCTGTTTATCGGCTTCCGACAGCGTTTTGCCCACTCCAAAACCCCACATATAGTTAAAACTTGTTTTTATTTCGGCCATGGTTTGCCCATGGATGGTTTGAGAGAAAAATAGTGCAAGAAAAAGCAGTTTAAAAATCTTTGGAAACGGAACTGAAAAAAAGGTGGCTTTCATATTCGTTTTGTATTATCAATTTCAAAAAAACTAGACTTTACTGTTTAACTATTTTAAAATATTTTGTTTTGCTTCCGGAGGTTACTTCTATAAACAAGATTCCTTGGGGCAATCCGGAAATATCAATGGTTGTTTGTTGCTCGTTAAAGTGCTCCATTTTAACAATTTTCCCGGTTAAGTCACGGAGGGAAACCCGAGCTTCCGAATTATCCGAGGGTTTCGAAATGGTAATGAATGTTGTTGTCGGATTTGGGAATATTGAAATACCGCCGGATACTTCCAGCATTTTGGCAATGCCATACCGGTTGGGTTCATTTTGGATATGTATTTCATAACTAGCCACCGGTACTACAAAATCTTGGCCTATAAGGTCAAATGTGACGCTTACCAGTTCAACTTCTTGCTTAATAATAGGTTCATCCAACATTCCGATGCTGATTTCAAAAAATCCCGGTTCGGTATAATCGGTCACTAAACTCATAGCCGGGTGCAAAGCATTCAATAAAACGTCCTGTTTTACAAAGCGCAATAATTTACTGTTGTATTGAAGCACTAGTTTGTTACTGAAAAAATTACCATTTCCTTTCAGTATATATTTGAGGGTAACTGTATTCGTTTTTCGATTCACGGTTGGGATGCATTCCATATACCAATCCTGAAGGGATTCATTATGAGATGCAATAAGAGTTGGATTCCCGGACTTATTGGTATTGTAAAAATCCCACAACATCCCAAAGATCATCAAATCTTCGAAATTGAAGGCGTTATCGGGTATAACCGTGAATTCGGGAGCATTCCCAATCGCTGGACCCATTTCAAGTAATGGGTTTTCAGCTCTCCAATTAATAATCACCGAATCTAAATCGGTGATATCAATTTGAGTATCGCCGTTATAATCAGCAAGTGTTGGCAATACTACCAATAAGGAAATTAATTTATCGGTTATTTTTAAATTGTTCTTGGAAAAATTAAAATAGCCGGGTTTATTTAGATTAACTCCATAGGTTCCCGGGGGCAAGCGGAATGGGCCAATAATACCAGAGGTTGGGGTTTTTCCAGTTAAAATTTGGTTGGGGTTTATAATGTAATTTACATCGGAAATACCCACCTTATTAAAATCGGTAACGGTAATTTGCAAGGCACTGTTGGTTACAACAAACTGCTGTTCTGCAGACCATTCACTGCCGAGCCATCCATTATCTATGGCTTGCACACTCCAATAATAGGTTCCCGGTTCCAAATTGTTCAGTAGGAACGAGGTCCCCAGTTGTGCATTTCCCAACGCCGGTTTGGTTAACTTACCGGTATTCAACGCAGCCGGACTCACTATATCGAAACCATCGGATGTAGAACCTACCTTTATATTATAGGATAAAGAACCTGCAACAGTATCAGTGGCTATATTCCATGCTAAAGTTGCTTTATCAAAATCAACGGAATTGGTCATATTGGCCGGAGTGCTGGGTGGAAAATTAAAAACCGTGCTGTTGTTGCGATATATTTTTGAAAATGGTTTGACCCCATCTTCACCTGTTATCAGTAGATCGATATCGCCATCATTATCAAAATCGGCAACATCCATAGAACCATTTTGAACTCCAACCAATGAAATATCCGACTGTTCGGTAAAGGTGGAATTGCCATTGTTTTTGTAAATTTTGGCTATAATGGAGTTACTATCCCATCCCGAGAATAAAATATCTAGAAGTCCATCGTTATTAAAGTCAAGCCAACGAACAGAACCCTCGGCAACCCACGGCAATTCCAAATTACTTGCTTCTGAGAATAGGTTGTTCCCTTCGTTTTTGAAGATTTTTGTTTTATTGGTTACCCCATCTGTACCAACCAGAATAATATCTAAATCATTATCGTTGTCATAGTCGCCCCAAGCTAACGAACGTGGATCGATTCCATTAATACTGGAATTTGGATGCAACGTAAAGTCACCAGTTCCATCGTTTAGGTATAAGTTGGTTTTATAACCTGATTCATAATGGCCAATCAAGAACACATCCAAATCGTTGTCGTTATCAAAGTCAATCCAGGTTGCCTGACCAGAATGCATCCCTTCGAACACAAAATCGGTTTTCTCTGAAAAGGTATTATTGCCGTTGTTTTTATATATTTTTGAAATCTGACCCGAACTCATAAATCCCGAAAGTAAAATATCCAAATCACCGTCGTTATCATAGTCCCCCCATTGGGTAGAGCCTCCGGATACTTCAGTTAAGAGTATCTGGTTTTGTATGCTAAACGTGTTATTCCCATTGTTTTTATAAATGGCAGCCAAGTCGGAAGTTCCATTATTTCCCGTTATAAGGATATCTAAATAGCTGTCGTTGTTGTAATCGCCCCATGATGCGTTACTGGATTGAATACCCGGTAGCGAAATAGCGGTTGGTTCAAAAATCATCTCCCCCTTGTTTTGATATATTTTTGCGATGCTGGAAGTTCCGTCGAATCCGGTAATTGCAAAATCCATATTGCCATCGTTGTCGTAATCGGCTGCTGCAATGGCCCCATTTTTAACTCCTGTTACATCGGCATTCATATCGGTAAAATAGCTTGAAATAGTGCCTTCAACTGTGTTCGATGGTTCACTTTCCAAACGAAGGGTATCCATAGCTGTAACCCTAAAGTAATATAATGAATTGCTATTTAATCCAGTTACAATTTTCATCGTATCAGTGATGGAAGTTTTCGAAGAATCAATCAATTCAAGAACGGTAGCTTCGGTACCCATATAAATGAGGTATTTAAGGAAGTCAGATTCAGTATTCTGCTGCCATTTTAAGGATACCCCGCAAAGGCTAACTGAAGCGGTTAGATTTATGGGAGCTGCCGGAGCTGCGTTTGGAATCGCTTTAGCGGTATTACTTGTGCCACTTTCTAAATTTAAGGTGTCAATGGCCGAAACCCTGAAATAGTAAACCGCATTGTTGGTTAGTCCGGTGATTGTTTTAGTAACATCGGTATTAGAAGCTGAGGTTGAATCATTTAAAATCATGGTTACCGAATCGGAACCCATATAAATCATGTACTTTAAGAAATCAGATTCCGAATTCTGACTCCAAGTTAGCGTGATTTGATGGTTGCCTGAAACGGCCAAAAGATTTGCCGGGGCTTCTGGTGCTGCATTGGGTATAGCTTCCACGGCATTACTGGGTTCACTTTCCGAACGCAGGTTATCCATGGAGGTAATCCTAAAATAGTAACGGAGGTTGTTGGTTAATCCACTTATTACGATGCTGGTATCGGCTAATGAAACTGAGGTTGAATCCTTTAATTCCATGGTTACCGAATCGGAACCCACGTAAATCCGGTATTTCAGAAAATCGGGTTCCGTGTTTTGATTCCATTTCAAGGTAACCTGACCATTGCCCGATTGGGCGGTTAGATTTTTAGGGGCAGCCGGAAATTCATTGGGTATTACTTTTACCGCATAACTTTTTACGCTCTCTAACCGATTTGTATCCATTGCCGTAACTCTAAAATAATAAGGAATATTATTGGTTAATCCTTGCATCAATTTAGAAGTATCGGCTATTGAAACCGAAGATGAATCCTTTAATATCATGGTTACCGAATCGGTGCCCATATAAATGCGGTATTTCAAAAAATCGGGTTCCTGGTTCTGATTCCAAAGCAACAGAGCCTGACCGTTACCTGCTTTTGTTGTAAGTCCTGATGGTGTGTTGGGCGCAGGCCATCCTCCAACACAATACTGTGCCAGCATTTCGGATTCCGAAAGAGCACAGGAATATATCCGAATATCGTCAATTATACCATTCCAAAAATATCCCCCTGAATTCACGCCATCGTTGGAATTGCAACCAATATATAATTTGCCCTGATCTAAAATTTCATCGGTATATGAATGAGTGTCTATTAAGGCGCCATTGATGTAACATCTCAAATTGGTGCCATCGAAGGTCACTCCCACATGCATCCATGTATCATAAGGAAAATCAAAGGAAACATCCCGAATAGCGCCTTGATTGTAAATTCGGATTAGTTTATTGGTAACACTGTACATCATTCCGTAGCCTGAGGTATTCCCATAATCCAAAAAGAAGGTATGCCAATCGGAGGCAGCAGCATTCGCATATAGATTAAACCAACCGCTGAATGTGGCTGTCGTCAGTAAATCATAGTTATGAACATTGTATAAATAATCGTCGGTACCATTAAACACAAAGGCACTGTTTATTATACCAAACCGATCGGAGGCATGGGAAATAAAATTGCCCGTTGAAGCATGGTTTCCATAACCACTTTCATCGTTCAGGCTTACATTATTAAACGGGTAATATGCCAAAAGCGAAGGATCATTCACTACCCTTACGCTTACCTCATTGCTGTAATCGCTTTCAAGCCCAACATTATTAACGGCTGTAATGCGGAAATAGTAGGTAACCCCGTTGGTTAATCCGGTGATGGTTTTGGAGGTGTCGGTTGCTCCATTTGTGGTTGAATCCATTTTGGATGTGGGATTGGCCGATGTTCCCCCATAAATACGGTAGCGCAAAAAGTTAGATTCTGTATTTTGATTCCATTGCAGTGAGACTTGTTTATCGGCAGCTGTGGCCTTAAGGTTGGTTGGGGCATCGGGCAATTGCTCATAAGCAAAAGCCCCCATATCGTTGGTGCTGCCATCGGTATCGTTATAAACCGCCGATGGATCGCCAGCATCAATAGCCGGGGAACCTGGCAGCAATCGGAAATCACGATTGGTTGCATTTTTAAATAGAGGGTTCACTGAAATATCGCCATTTCCCGGGTTTGTATCAAAACCGGTATAACTGTAGGTATTTCCATAAACACAATTGTAGGAACGTACCGAAGCATCGTAGGAATTGGTGCTAACGCCAAAAGAAGTGTTACAGAAAATATTGTTTTTAATAACCGGTGTGCCTGTCCCTGAGTTAATGTCGATGGCCACAGAACCTCCGTAAACCGTATTGTTTATTACCTTTGCCCCTCCATAAAGTTCAATATTGTTTGCCATTGTGGCTGTTAAGTTCTGAAATACATTCCGGGTCAATACTGAACCATTATAAAGTTTTACTACGGCATCGCTGGTACTGCTTCCCCCATTAAAAACAAATCCATCAATAGAGGAACCTTTGGTATCATTAAGAACTACAGTGCTTACCCCATTTAAGGTGGTTTTATTTTGAAAAATATTCCGGTTGTTTTCGGTGAAGGTTCCGTCGTAACCTCCTCGCAATATCACATTGGTTAAGGTATTCAGATACTGACTGTACGAACCGGCTGCTACTTTGACGGTATCGCCGGAAACGGATTTGTTTAGTGCGGTTTGAATGTATCGTAAAGGAGAATCGGAGGTTCCAGAATTTGCATCGTTTCCGGTAGTTGCCACATGAATTACTCCAGGGGTTGTAGTAAATGTGTACGATGAGGAGAACAGCCCATCGCCTATCGTGACCGATGCACGTACCCTCCAGTAATACGTTGTGTTATTCGTTAAATTGGGTATATCGACTAAAGTGTCGGTGAGTGTTGAGTTTTCATGGATCATCGCTGTAGCAAATGTAGGATCGGTACTCAACTGAATATGATACGTATTAACTTCGGGCAGCGAATACCATTTGAATGTGATACTCAATGGTTGATGGGTTGCATTGTTTGCCGGAAGTGCCAGCGTTGGTGCATCCGGTAGAGGTGGTAAATAGGGTGAATGTTTTGTTCCGCCATAAGCACCCATATCAATGCGGGAGGTTTGGTAAGTTTCAGCACCGGGTGAATCGTTAGGATCGCCTGCATCAACGGAAGGCGAATTTTCAAGAATCCGGAAATCGTAATTGGCAGCATCCCTGAAAAGAGGCTCTAACGAAATATCGCCAGTACCCGGGTTTTGATCGGTGCTGGAGTAGTCCATTATACTTGCAAATACATTGTTGTAGGTACGAACGGCAGCAGTAAAATAGTACGTGTTCATTCCATAGTTACCCCCTTTAATAATGTTGTTCCTGATGTTAGGTGTTCCGGTGCCATCCCAAATATCGAGACCATAATAGCAATTATTCAGTGAATTATTTATTACAGAAGACCCACCATACGTCTTAATACCGGTTGAGTATGCACTAAAATAGCCTATCACTATATTGTGTGTGAAAATGGATCCATTGTAAAGAGATACCTGTTCGTCGGTAACACTACTGGTTCCATGGAAAATAAATCCATCAATGGTTGAGGCGTATTGATCGGTAAGTTGCTTGGTACTGATGCCCTCAACGATAGTTTTGTTATTGAAGAAATCCCGCTCAGCCATTAAAAATGAGGCGCTAAACCCTCCCAAAAGCCGCACACTAACTCCAGTTGTAAGAACTTGACTGTATGTTCCTGCCGCAACTTTAATGGTATCGCCGCTAACAGCTCTGTTAAGAGCTGTCTGGATATTTCTGAGAGGAGAGGATGTACTTCCGTCGTTGGCATCATTCCCTGATGTTGTTACATGCAAATTTCCTGTGGTTGTGGTAAAGTAATTTGATGTCGAATAAGGGCTATCACCCAGAGTAACTGATCCAAGGACTCTCCAGTAATAAGTTGTATTTATATTCAGGCTAGAAATTGATACGAATGTGTCAGCAAGATACGCATCTTCATAAATGATACCTGTTAAAAACATAGGATCGGTGCTCACCTGTAGATAGTACATATCAGTTTCTGATAAAGAATACCATTGTAGGGTAATAGTTTGAGGTTGGTGAGTTGCTCCATTGACCGGAAGTGCCAGAGTTGGTGCATCCGGAACGGGTGGTAAGTATGGCGAATGGATAGTTCCACCATAAGCTCCCATATCGATTCGGGTGTTGTAGTAACTTGGCTCATCCAATACATTATCAGCAGGATCGCCGGCATCAACGCATGGAGAACTTTCGAGTAACCGGAAATCATTATTTGCAGGATCCCTGAATTTAGGAATCTGGGTAATATCACCAGTGCCCGGATTCTGATCGGTGCCGCTATACACTTGATTCAATGGATGAACGTTATTGTAAGTGCGAACCGCGGACGAGAATGCGTACGTGTTCATTCCATATGAACCGTTCTCAATAATATTATTCCTAATGTTGGGGGTTCCTGTTCCCGATTGAATATCGATACCCCAATAGCAAATATAAAGGGTGTTGTTGATTACAGTAGCTCCGCCATTTACTCTAATTCCTATTGGATATGCGTTGTACAAGCCTATAACAATATTATGTGAGAAAATGGATCCATTGTTAAGGGTAATTTGCTCATCGGTTACACTGCTGTTGCCATGGAAAATAAATCCATCAATGGTTGAAGCGTATTGATCGGTAAGCATTTTGGTGCTAACCCCCTCAACGATAGTTTTGTTATTGAAGATATCCCTTTCCACCTCGGAAAAGGTCTCATTATAACCCCCAAATAATTTAACACCCGTTTGAGTAGTGAGTACTTCATTATACGCGCCTGAGGCAACCTTAATGGTATCACCGGCTACTGCATTATTTAATGCCGTTTGAATGTTTCTAAGGGGCGATGCAGCTGTTCCCGTATTGGCATTGTTGCCGGAGGTTGAAACACAATAGCTGGTTGCAGCTCTATCTTTTATGCAGCGGACTGACATTCCAAAACTTTTATGATTGTAATACCTATACAGAATAGGACTAAGGTTATTCATTTCCCTGAATCTTGCGTTGGATGCATCATATTGTGTTGAGGACCATATAGCACAGAAAGTCCCTTGGTCGCCGAAATGCCCATCGAAGTAGTTTCGTGAACCACCTGGCAGTGCAGTAAAACCACTTTCGTTCGAAGCACCAGTATTTGGATCAACCCAATGTATAACCCCAACTTCTTTCATTTTTCCACCAGCAGAGTCTATACCATTTAGGTAATTGGATAATATAGTCCATTCTGTATCATTAGGTACATGCCAACCAACCGGGCAAAGGAATCGGCTATCAGTTACCGAATAATAATTGTATAAAGCCCCATAGGTAGGAGCATACGTAGTGAAATCATTACTATAATAGCAATAGGCTCCATTAGTTAAACCCGCCCAAGTAGCATCCACGGTAACATTGGGTATTTCCTCCCCATTCTGGTAATGGGTAACCGCCAGATTTTGCTGTGCCCAAATTTGGGTACCAATTTTTACCGTGGTGTAGGTATTGCCGTCTATGTCGGTAATCAGTTCACAAGGTTGAACCATAACCGTATCCGAAGGCTGACTAACATTGCCCGCCGTATCTACCGAGGTAATGTAAAACTGGTAGTTCTGGTAATTGATTAGTCCTGTAATGGTTTTAACGGTATCGTTGGCGGTTGCCACGGTTACAATGTCAACCTTTACTCCATCTAGGTAAATTCGGTACTTGGCAATTTCAGCAATCCGTTCGGAACTCCATTTTAAGGTAATTTCGCCGTTTCCCTTTTCGGCTATTAGGGTATCTGGTGCATGATAGTTGGCATAAAGCTGCGAAATTTCAGTAGCAGAAATAGCGCGGTTGTAAATGCGGATGTCATCGAGAGAGCCGTTGAAAAAGCCACGATTGATTTCGATGTTATCAGGCAATTTTCCAATTAATAAATTTCCTGTTCCTGATAGTAACCAAGTGCCGAGCAGACTTGCATCAGTGCCACTTAATATACCATCAAGGCAAATTTCAGCTTTATCATTATTATTAATTACCCCTACAACCTGATGCCAATTGTTATCAACAACTTTTTTGTTTGTTGAAGGAACTAAATATCCTGCACCAGAAGATTGCCAAGCTGTAACATGAGCAAAACTATCCGTGAACACGCACAAATTATATTGATAATTATCGTTAATTCCTTTTGAAATAATATAGGAAGCATCAGGTAATGAGGTAATACTATTAATTTTGAACCACGCTACTAATGTTATGTTTGAATTATTGTTTAAATAGCTTGCATTGTTCATTTCAATATAATTAGAGGTTCCATCAAAACTAAAGGCACTATTGGCATTCCCAAACCTATCGGTGGTTGGGGTGGCGCCGATGTTAATGCCGTTGTTGGCGTTGCCGCTGCTATCGGCTGCGTTACTGGCGGTAAAGGGGTAATAGGCAACTAGGCCTTGTGCATAAACAGGTACTGTTACTACAAAAAGCAGTAACCCAATTGTAACCTGTTTTAATACCCGCTTTAATAAAATCAGCATTGGTGGTGATTTTTATGTTTTAATAATATTATTAAGTTTCTTTATACCCCTCCGCCTATCGGCACCTCCCCTTCAAGAAGGGGAGATCGGTTTGAATTGGGGTTTGTTGTTCTTTAATTATTTCAATTTGTTACTTATTTTAAAATCTGGTACTGCCTTGCTCCCTCCTTTTCAAGGGAGGGTTGGGGTGGGTATATTTTGTTGTATTTTTTTCATCTTCGCTTTTTTCAGCTTCATATACTCCTTTCAATAAATCTCAATAATGCCATCTCTAAACGTAATAACCTCAATCGGTTGGTTGGTTACATCCCGAATTTGTGTGGAATCGGAAATATATTTCAATTCGCCGTCTCCAATTGCTTTAAAATAAATGCGGCAAATGGGGGCACTCCCGGTAAAGCCATTGGTGCTGCCCAATAAAATTCCATCGAGCATTAAAACATGATTATGATTTATTTCATATAAAGAATTGGTAATCTGCAACAAAAGAACTCCTTCTCCTTCCATCTGGCCACTGTTTTTTTCAATTTGGGTAACGGTTATATTTTCATCGGTTTGTATCTGGGTGGTAATTCCTTTAAAAAGGGAAACTTCTTCAATCCAAACATCAACAAAGCTTTCGGTATTAGCTGGTGCCCGGTTGTACCAATGGGTAAGCAGTAAAGAGGTTTGCTGCAAGGCATTGACAGTAAACGTAAGGGAAGTGGGTTCTGTTTGTTCGAAGTTTCCTGCTTTTTCCCTCACATAAAAAGTATAACTCCCTTCATCCAGGTAAGAGTAGGTAATGCTAGTTCCCGCTTTCCAAGCACTGTATTCATCATCCCTTCCTCCTAATTTAAAGGAAAAGGATGATTTACTAAAGATTCCCACCCAACTTAAGGTAACACTAGTTTCGTCAAGAATTTGTCCATTAGCAGGATTGGTAATGGTTGCTTTTGGGTATTGGAAATTTGGATTTTCAGGATCATACGGATTATCAAATACCGGAGGATCCACCTGCTGGCAGGTTGCAAATGAGAAGAGGAACCATCCCACAAATACCCATTTAAAAAATCTAAACGGATTCATAAGTAGATGAGTTGCTTGGCTGAAGTAAAATTAACAAACTAATTATCAGTATCCAAATATATTACACCAATATGCAAGTTAGTTTTATGATAAATACTCCCTCCAGAAGTATCATCGCTCATATTGAATCCTTTTGGGATTTTTCTGATTGACCAGATGGCACCGAAACCTAAAATTTTCTCGAATTATTTCAGCGGCAAGCATGGATCACCGGGCTTTTTCCTACTGAATGAAAGTTGGTAAGCCAGCCCGGCATTTTTCAATTGCTGTAACAAGGTGTCCTATCATTCATTCTACCTATTTGAAAATTAACGATTGAAGATTAACGATCTATGATTTTAGATTTAAATTTCCCTCCAACTCCGAGTACTCAGGGCTAGTCCGTACCATTTGCACTATAACCAGCAGGGGAAAGCGAAGCGCCAGCTTCGCTATTGTTTTCCTCGCAGCAGCCTGTCTCGCAGCGGGCGCTGCAAGTTCCCAAAAGTCCGGCTTGCAGAGGGGTACAAACAAAATCATCTCCCAATACCAACAGCCTAACCGGCATGTCGGCGATCCAAATCTTTCGCTTTAGCGGATCGCTGCGAGTTCCTACCATAAAAAAAGCTCCACACCGCTAACGATATGGAGCCCCACTTAAATATCCTTACTTGTTATTTCAGTACCTTCAATTCTTTTCCAACTTTGGTAAAAGCAGCAATGGCTTTGTCCAAATGCTCTTTTTGGTGAGCCGCAGATAGCTGAACCCGAATGCGGGCTTGCCCTTTTGGTACCACCGGAAAATAGAACCCAATCACATAGATTCCTTCTTTCAACAATCGGGAGGCAAAATCCTGAGCCAGCTTGGCATCATAAAGCATTACGGCACAAATAGCCGATTGGGTTGGTTTTATATCAAAGCCGGCTTTAAGCATGTGCTTCATGAAATATTCGGTGTTGGAGTGCAATTTATCCTGTAAAACATTGGTTTCATTCATCATATCCACCATTTTCACTCCAGCTGCAGCTACCAATGGCGGTATGGAATTCGAAAACAAATAGGGACGCGACCGTTGGCGGAGCAAGTCAATAATCTCCCGTTTGCCGGTGGTAAAGCCGCCAATGGCTCCACCAAAAGCCTTGCCCAAGGTTCCGGTAATAATTTCCGCTTTTCCGCGCACATTGAATAACTCGGTCACTCCGCGGCCGGTTTTTCCCACCACCCCGGCTGAGTGCGATTCATCAATCATTACCATGGCGTTGTATTTTTCGGCCAGTTTAATTATCTCATCCAATGGGGGAACATTTCCATCCATGCTGAAAACCCCATCGGTAACAATGATGCGGAACCGTTGAGCCTGCGACAGTTTCAGTTGCTCTTCCAAATCGTCCATGTCGGCATTTTGGTAACGATAACGAACCGCTTTGCACAAACGTACTCCATCAATAATTGAAGCATGATTCAAAGCATCGGATATAATGGCATCGTCCTGACCAAACAACGGTTCAAACACGCCTCCATTGGCATCAAAGGCTGCGGCGTATAAAATGGTATCTTCGGTTCCGAAAAACTCGGCAATTTTTTTCTCCAGCAATTTATGGATATCGGTGGTTCCACAAATAAACCGTACCGATGACATTCCATATCCATGAGTGTCGAGGGCTTTTTTTGCAGCTTCCACCAGTTCTGGGTTGTTTGATAACCCCAGGTAATTGTTGGCACAAAAGTTCAATACTTTTTGTCCGGTACTGATTTCAATTTCTGCTCCTTGAGGTGAAACCAGAATGCGCTCGTTTTTATATAATCCTGCATCGGCAATATCAGCCAGCTCTTTGCGTAAATATTCTTGGAAGTTTTGATACATAATGGCGTTTTTGAGTGATTAGAATGACAGCAAAATTAAGCTATTCAAAAGAATTGTTCATCACGAAAGGTATGATTTGAAGCATAAATTATAATGTATTATTGTCATACCTAGTTGCTGGGTTTACCCTATTTTTGTAAGTGATTTTGATTAATAATTAAATACACCGCCACAGATTCACTGATTTATTTATGAAATATCCAGAAGACGAATATCCATTGCAAAAATAAAGCTATCAGGTAATTGGGATATGTATGGAGGTTCATCGGATTTTGGGAAAAGGCTTATTGGAAATAGTTTATAAAGATGCGATAGAATATGAATTTAAAAAGAGAGAAATACCTTATCACCGGGAAAAGAAATATGAAGTAAAATACAAAGACATAATTCTACCTCATTATTTTTTTGCTGATTTTGTGGTTTATGATAAAATTATCCTCGAAATAAAGGCACAAAGTGGAATTGTGGATGAGCAAATTAGTTGGGTAATTAATTACTTAGCTATATCAAAATGTCCACTGGGATTAATAATCAACTTTGGAGAATCATCATTAGTTACAAGACTTCTTATTTTATAATCTGTGAATCTGTGGCCATTTTTTAGTTTTAATTTAAATCTTAAAAAACTTGATATATGAATACAATGAAAGCCCTTGTTAAGGCTAAAGCTGAAAAAGGAATATGGATGCAGGAAGTACCCATTCCGGTAGTTGGACCCAACGATGTACTTATAAAAGTTTCCAAATCGGCTATCTGTGGCACCGATTTGCACATTTACAAATGGGACGAATGGTCACAAAAAACCATTCCGGTTGGTTTGACTATTGGTCACGAATATGTGGGACATGTAGCCAAAGTAGGAAGCGAAGTCAGTGAATTCAAAGAAGGGGATCGGGTTACGGGTGAGGGTCATATTTCCTGCGGACATTGCCGGAACTGCCGCCGCGGCCGTCAACACATCTGCGAAACCACCATTGGCATTGGTGTAAACCTCAACGGTTCATTTGCCGAGTACGTGAAAGTACCTTCGAGCAATGTGATGCGGATAAACGCCAAAATCCCTGATGAAATCCTAGCTATTATGGATCCATTTGGAAATGCAACCCATACGGCTCTTTCGTTCCCCATGATTGGCGAAGATGTGCTGGTAACGGGAGCCGGACTAATTGGAAGCATGGCTGTTGCCGTGGCACATTTTGCAGGAGCCCGTTATGTGGTGGCCACCGAAACCAGTCCTTACCGGGCCGAACTGGCAAAAAAAATGGGAGCTACCCGCGTTGTGAATCCCTTAAAAGAAAATTTGCGCGATGCCATGAATGATATCGGTATCATCGGATTTGATATCGGTTTGGAGTGTTCGGGTTCGCCGGTTGCTTTCAATCAATTAGTAGAACACATGTACAATTCCGGGAAAATTTCACTATTGGGAATACTCCCATCTTCAACTCAGGTTGATTGGAACCGAATTATTTTTAAAGGGCTTACCCTGAAAGGGATTTATGGACGCGAAATGTACGAAACCTGGTACCAGATGGAGCAAATGCTCATGTCGGGACTCGATATTTCAGCCATCATTACGCACCGTTTCCCCATTGACGATTTCCAAAAAGGGTTTGATGTAATGGAACAGGGGAATTGTGGGAAGGTGATTTTGAATTGGTAAACTGAGTAATAACAAAATATCCGCAAGTCACGGTGTGACTCTTTAATTAAAATTACCTAGTCAGCTTTATTAAGCGACTTTTAATTAGTAAGTCACGCCGTGACTATCAGTAGGTTAACTTTTTACTTGCTGATTTAAGGAAACAAAAAAAGCCCGTTTAAATGGTTTTAAACGGGCTTTTTTCTATATTAATACAATTCTCTTATTCCACCACTTTAGCCATTAAATATTCCCTGTTAAGGGTAGCAATGTTGGCAATGGAAATTCCTTTTGGGCATTCCACTTCGCAAGCCCCGGTATTGGAGCAGTTGCCAAAACCCAGTTCGTCCATTTTCGATACCATGGCACGAGCCCTACGGGCAGCTTCCACTTTACCTTGCGGCAAGCGGGCCAGATGCGAAACCTTGGCCGATACAAAAAGCATGGCCGATGAATTTTTACAGGTTGCCACACAAGCACCACATCCAATGCATGAGGCTGCGTCCATAGCCGCTTCAGCATCGTCGTAACCAATAGGAATGGCATTACCATCAGGCACTCCACCAGTATTTACTGAAACAAACCCTCCGGCATGCAATATTTTCTCAAATGCCGACCGATCTACCATTAAATCCTTAACCACCGGAAAGGTACCGGCACGGAATGGTTCCACCACAATGGTTTCGCCGTCTTTAAACTTCCGCATGTGCAACTGACAGGTTGTAATAGCATCATCGGGGCCATGGGCACGGCCGTTTATAAACAAACTGCACGTACCACAAATACCTTCGCGGCAGTCGTGATCAAAAACAATTGGTTCTTTTCCGCTTTCAATCAGTTGGAAATTTAAAATATCCATCATTTCCAAAAAAGAGGTGTCGGTAGATATATTGGTAACAGGATAGGTTTCAAACTGACCCTTGGAGGTGCTGTTTTTTTGCCTCCATACCTTAACTTTTATTTCTTTTAGAATTTTTTCAGACATTGTTGTAAGTTTTTATGGTTTTAAGTATCAAGTATAGAGTATCAAGTATTAAGATTGTTTTGAACTGCGGAAACTAAAAAGCATTTTCTGTATCTCTTTCACTCTTTCTTCATACAGAGTTAATTCAATTTCAGTAATTAAATCCACATCAAAGGAGAGTATAAGCTGAGTCTCTAATTCAAACGCACTTCCATTTGCCATATCCAGAAACCGGCACAGATCTTTATCCGAATTGCGGCCACAGCCTTCTGCAATATTCGAAGGTATTGATTGGGAGCTTCTCCTTAGCTGGGAGGTTAAACCAAATAATTCTTCCTTTGGAAATCTCCTGGTTAAGTTATAAATATCTTTATGAAGGCTTCTGGCTTTTTGCCAAACTATCAATTCTCTAAAATTATGCATCTTACTTTCTATAATCTGATTCTTGCTACTTGTATCTTGCGTCTTGATTCTTGTGTCTTGTGTCTCAATCCTCTCTATTTATAACTCCGCTGGGCCAACTCAATCGCCTCAAATTTAAGATCCTCTTTATGCATCACTGGTTCTTGGTTTTCTCCTTTATATTCCCAAGCAGAAACATAAGCCCCAATTTCATCATTCCGTTTGGCTTCGCCATCCTCAGTAACACTTTCCTCACGGAAGTGCCCACCACACGATTCGTTTCGAGCCAAGGCATCGCGGGCCATTAAATCGGCCAGTTCAATAAAATCGGCAACCCGTCCGGCTTTCTCCAATTCTTGGTTTACCTCACCTTGAACTCCGGGAACCCTTACATCTTTCCAGAATTCAGCTTTTATTTCAGCAATTTCCTGAATGGCTTGTTTCAATCCGGCTTCATTGCGGCTCATCCCAACCTTATCCCACATCACTTTTCCCAATTTTTTATGGAAATAGTCAACAGGTTTGGTTCCTTTAACCGCCATCAAGCGGTCCAACCGTGCCTGAACTTCTTTTAATGTTTGTTCAAATTCGGGTGCGTTGGTATTAATTTTTGGAACCTGAATTTCGTTGGCCAGATAATCGCCAATGGTATAAGGCAACACAAAATATCCGTCGGCCAATCCCTGCATCAATGCCGAAGCTCCTAAACGGTTAGCCCCGTGATCGCTGAAGTTGGCTTCACCAATGGCATACAATCCGGGAACGGAAGTCATCAGGTTGTAATCAACCCAGGTTCCGCCCATGGTATAGTGGATGGCGGGATAAATCTGCATGGGTTCTTTATAGGGATCTGTATCGGTAATTTTTTCATACATCTGAAACAAATTCCCATAACGGGCTTCAATAACAGGTCGTCCTAATCTGGCTATTGAATATTTAAAATCGAGATAAACAGCCAACCCTGTATTGTTAACCCCAAACCCGGCATCGCATCGCTCCTTACCCGCTCTTGAAGCCACATCACGTGGAACAAGGTTTCCATAAGCCGGATACCGGCGCTCCAAGTAAAAGTCACGATCCTCTTCGGCAATATCATTGGGCCCAATCAATCCTTTTTGCAATTTTTCCGCATCTTCTTTCTTTTTGGGAACCCAAATCCTACCGTCGTTGCGCAACGATTCCGACATTAACGTCAGTTTCGATTGTTGATCGCCATGAACCGGGATACAGGTAGGGTGAATTTGCACAAAACAAGGATTACTCATGTAAGCACCGCGTTTGTAAGCTTGCCACGATGCACCGCCATTACATCCCATGGCATTGGTGGATAGGAAAAATACGTTTCCGTATCCGCCACTGGCAATAACAACAGCATGGGCACCAAATTTTTTAATTTCGCCCGAAACCATGTCGCGGGCAATAATTCCACGGGCTTTACCATCAATTTTAACAATATCCAACATTTCGTGGCGAGGAAACATTTTAACAGTTCCTGCTCCAATTTGACGGTTCAAGGCACTGTATGCGCCTATCAACAGCTGCTGTCCGGTTTGTCCGCGGGCATAAAACGTACGTGAAACCAACACACCACCAAATGAACGGTTCGATAATAGGCCTCCATATTCGCGTCCAAAAGGTACTCCTTGTGCCACACACTGATCAATGATGCTTCCCGAAACTTCAGAGAGTCGGTGAACATTCGCTTCACGTGAGCGGTAGTCGCCCCCTTTAATGGTATCGTAAAACAAGCGGTAAACACTGTCGTTATCGTTCTGATAATTTTTTGCTGCATTTATTCCACCTTGCGCAGCAATGGAGTGGGCTCGGCGTGGACTATCCTGATAACAGAATGCTTGCACATTATAGCCCAGTTCGGCCAAACTGGCAGCCGCTGAGGCTCCTGCTAATCCGGTACCAATAACAATAACATCCAATTTCATTTTATTGGCCGGACTTACCACTTTAATTTTAGCCTTATGTTTCGACCATTTTTCAGCCAATGGTCCTTCGGGTATTTTTGAGTTTAATAGTGTCATTTCCTTGTCGATTTTTGTAAATACGCAATTTTATAACTTCAATTTAATTTGTCTTTACAGAGGCTTCTTTAAAACCTAATAATAAAGTACAATGGGATGATAGAAAAACCTACGGCAATTAGTACAGCAAATATTTTTCCAACCAGTTCAATCCGCTTACGCCAGATATTTCCGCTCCATCCCATAGTCTGAAAAGCACTCCAAAAACCATGTGTTAAATGAATGCCTAAAAAAACAGCTCCCGCAATATATACCAAGTTATAAAACAAACTATTCTTAAACAAACCACCAACCAAACTATACGTATCTTCCATCTCAATGCCGCCAATTAAAACAGCAGGATGTGGATTTTCGGTCACCTTGAGCTTCCAATAGAAATTCATGATGTGCAGAACCAAGAAAATGGTAATTAAGGTTCCCAACACAAACATATTCCTTGATGGCCATGTGCTGGCTTCACTTTGATCCACTTTATTGTAACCTACCGGACGGGCTTTCTGGTTCATGAGGGTAAGGTAACCCGCATAAATCATGTGCATTAGGAAACCAATTGCCAAAAGAGGCTCCACTATCTTAATAATGGGATTGGTAGCCATAAAATGAGCCCCTTGATTAAACAATACGCCGGTATCATCAAATATAAGCAGTAAGTTTACTGTTAAGTGTACCGATAAAAACATCATCAGAAAAAATCCTGTTATACTCATAAAGAATTTTTTTCCGATGGAAGAACTAACAAAATTGCTCATAGCACCATTATTTTAGAATTATTTGTTAAAATACTATTCTTACGTCTGAAATACAAATCTAATTATTTTGGTGGCTAAATTAGAAGTAAGAAACCTATTTTTCTTTAGGCTTATCAACATATTTTAAATATATCCAGATATAATTGATTAGGGTTTAAAGGTAAGTCCAGCCCGAAAAGTCATCCGATGAATGTTTCTGCTATAATTGCGAATAATTTTAATCTGCTATTCAATTAATTATGAATTCATCGGATGACTCATTTAGAGTTTATATACTTTACGGAGTACACTCAAAGGTCTTTCATAAATGTTTCTGGCAAATAAAAAACAGTACGCTAAATTCTATGTGTTTTTTGATCCAAATACCGTTTCATTGAAAAATTAACGTTGTTTTTCAAAACGAAAGCATCTCAGTTTTAATTTATGCTTTTACAAATTTATGTTAGCCTTAAATTAAGGCATTCCTATTAACTTTTTGTTTTTCAATTATTTTCATGTGCGAATGTCTTGCATATTTAAAATGTGTTTAATATATTCGTGCTTTATTAACAATTTGTTGATAACTTGATTATGCCATACAGAAGACTACCAAACACCGACAGTGCTCGCCTACGGGCTATGCAAAAGGCTCTTCAAAAATCGGAAGACTTGCCTCCTTACAAATTGCCGTATAGTGTTTCAACTTTTCAGGAATTAAAAAACTTCTTTCCGGAATTTAAACTGGCCTTAGAATATCAGAAAGATTCTTTTGATAGGCAAGTAACTAAAAATAAACACCTTCAGGATAGTCAAAAAAAGGCGAAGCTTTACATTTCGCATTTTATACAAGTGTTGAACTTTGCCATTGCTAGAGGTGAACTTAAGCCCGAAACCCGCGGTTTGTTTGGTATGGATGAAGATGAGAAGAAATTGCCCCAGCTTAATACAGATAAGGAAATTATTGAATGGGGCCAAATTATTATAGCAGCAGAACAGAAACGATTGGCCGCTGGTAATGCCCCCATAACCAATCCCACCATTGCCCGGGTTAAAGTGCATTACGAGGATTTTCTGAGAATTCACCATAACCAAAAAAATTTACAAGAAACCCAAAGTAAAGGAAGTGGAAAGTTGATTCAATTGAGGGAAAAAGCCGATTTATTAATTATCAAGCTTTGGAATGAAATTGAAGAATCCTATTCTGATTTAACAGCAGATGAAAAGCGGGAAAATTCTGAAAAGTATGGGTTGATTTATGTTTATCGGAAAAATGAAAAGCTTTCATTTACTAATCTAAAACTCAATTTGGTTTAATCTTCCATTTAGTAAAATGCGAATGATCATGTTAAGAAGTCCTATTTTTTAATTCGCAAGTGTTTATTAATTGGTTTGCAGATACTTCTCAAGTATAGCCAAAAGTTTATTAATATTGATGGGTTTACGGATAAAAGCATCAAAGGAGGCATTTTCAATTTTCTCATTTTCAATTTGGCTCTCAAAAAATGTCTGAGCAATAATAGGAAGTTTCGGTCTAATTTTTTTAATTTTTTCTGCTGCTTCAAATCCATCCATTTCGGGCATATAAATGTCCATTAAAACAACATCTATTTCCTGGTTTTTATTAACTATCGAAAGAGCTTCGGAACCGTTTGCTGCACGAATAATAGTAGCCTGAGTTGGTTTTATAATCTTTTCTACAAATAAAAAATTGGTTGCTTCATCCTCAGCTACCAATATCGTTTTGTTACTCCAGTTATAGCTCATAGTAAGTTTTTAATTCTGTAAATTACGTAATTTTTTGATATGCGAATCAAGCTTACGGTAAAATATATTTGAGTTTTCAAATTATTTATCAATAAATAACAACTGTTGATGAATATCAAATAACCGGAGACTACTGGAAACAAGGCCCTCGAAGAAAACTGTTTTTATAAATGCTGCATTCGGTTTGGATCGCCGGGCTCCAGCCCGGTTTTAGGATCAACTTCCCACAAGAGAGGACTCGTGCGGTAGCGGAGAACTTCTTAACTATTCAAAAAAGCTGGAATCATTGCCTCTTTGGTTCCAATCGGATGAGTGGAATCATCATCTCCTCCATAGATATTCCGCCGTGTTGAAAGGTGTTTTTGTAATAGCTTACGTAATGGTTGTAATTGTTGGGATAGGCAAAAAAATCGTTCCCCATGGTAAATATATAGCTGCTACTCACATTTAGTTTTGGTAAATATATTGATTGAGGAACGGTAACTTCAAACACCTCTTTGGGATTATAATTCAACGATTTGCCTTGCTTATACCGCAGATTGGTACTGGTATTGCGGTCGCCGGTAACTTTAATGGGGTTGTTAACCCTTATGGTACCGTGGTCGGTAGTTATAAATACTTCCACATCTTTTTGTGACAGTGATTTCATCAAATCGAACAAGGTGCTGTGTTCAAACCAGGACAGGGTTATACTCCTGTAAGCGGCTTCATCGCTTGCCAATTCCTTAATCATGTCCATTTCAGTTCGTGCGTGCGAAAGCATATCCACAAAGTTGACTACAATAACCGACAATTGATGATCCATTATTTGGGATATATTGCCCAGCAACTTCCTTCCCTTTTCCAGATTGTGCACTTTCTCGTAAAAAAAGCTGGACTTAATTCCAAGGCGGGCCATCTGTTTTTGCATCAATTGCTCCTCATAAGGGTTTTTGCTTCCTTCGTCGTCCTCGTTCAACCACAATTCAGGATACAGTTTTTCAATTTCAGAGGGCATTAAGCCTGCAAACATGGCGTTCCTGGCAAATTGTGTAGCCGAGGGTAATATACTAAAAAAAAGATCCTCTTCCTTAACGGTATAATATTGGTTAATAAGCGGTTCTATGGTTTTCCATTGATCAAAACGGAGGTTATCGATAAGAAAAACCACTGCTTTTTTGTCGTTTTTTAAGGTTGGAAATATTTTTTCGCGAAATACATTGGGCGACATCAATGGTTTTTGTTCTGAATTACCATGAAACCATGTTGTATAGTTTTTTTTAATGAATTTTGAAAAGCCTTTATTGGCATCCTCTTTTTGCATCTGAAGCACTTGATCCATCTGCTCTCCATCGCTTTTTAACAATTCAAGTTCCCAATAAACCAATTTCCGATAAACATTTTTCCATTCTTCGGTAGTCATGGAATCATTGATTTGCATACCCAATTGACCAAATTGAGCCTGATAAGTAGAAGTAGTTTTTTGGCTAACCAAACGTTTTTGTTCAATAACCTTTTTAATGGCCATTAAAATCTGTTTTGGGTTTACCGGTTTTATCAAATAATCGGCAATTTTAGAACCAATGGCCTCATCCATAATGAATTCTTCTTCACTTTTGGTAATCATTATAACAGGCATAGCCGGACGAATGTCTTTTATTTTCGATAAGGTCTCTAATCCACTTAAGCCTGGCATGTTTTCGTCCAAAAAAATAAGGTCGTAAGGGTTTTCTTTTACCATTTCAATGGCATCATTCCCATTATTAGCGGTCTCCACTTGATAATCCTTCGATTCAAGGAAAATTATATGAGGTTTCAACAAATCAATCTCATCGTCAACCCATAAAATAGTTACGTCTTTCATACTCTTATGCTTTTAATTAATCGTGTTTGATGAATGTAACCTGCGTTTTTACAACTTCAAAAAAATGTTTGATTCCTTGCTAAACGCTAAATTACAAAAATGAGTAGCGGTGTATTCGATAATTACTGATTTATATAATTTTGATTAAAGAACTTCTGGTAGGTAATCAGATTTTTATCCTTAAGAAAGGTTGCATAATTCTCAGCTGAAATAACAAAATCCCGGTAGCCGTCTTCAGTAAGTTCCTGCAACACTTCACCAGCAATTATTACCCCTTCAAAGTAATTATTAGCCATGCTTTGGTTTTTAAATTTCTTAACTACTATGCAGGTATAATCAGCCGAAAGCAGCTCACTGGTCACATCAAATTCCAAAAAACTATAATAATCGAGATTAAAATTGGTGAGGTTGAATTGAACTCTTTTTGCATCGGCTTTTTGATTGGCAACAACTAATAGATAATAATGTACCTGCTGTGGATTTGCCGTATAAATGGTTAAATCAATTGAGTCGGTAGCCGCTGTTGCTAATTCTACACCAAATTCGTCCTTTTTAGCTTCCTCCAATTCCAATTCATGAGGTTTTCTTTCCAAGGCAGCTAATACTTCATTGGCATAATTTACCTCTTCGCTTTCAGGGAACCGCTCTTTGAATTTCCCCAAACTTTCCTTTAATGCCAACGTATCGCCAGTGTGTCCTTTACATAAAGCACTAAGAATAGCAAATTTAGGCAACAAGGTACTTTGGTTAAAAGCGGAATCAACAAATTGATAGGTACGGTTCACTTCATCGCAGTTGTTGGCAATAAAATATTTATAGGTGGCTTGATACATGAACTTAACCTGATTATCAACTTTCTCCAGTTCTTTAAAATAATCAGGATTACCTAAAACTTTGGCGTATTCGCTTTGTGGATATTCATTCATTATTTTTGCTTTGTATTCCTCAGCCAGTGTAAAGTTTTTAGTAAGGGCATAAAGTTTATACAAATTATAATAGGTTGACAAACGGTATTCTGTTTCCGGAAATCGGGTTAAAAGGTTTTGAAATCCTTCGATGCTTAAGGGCAAATCGTTAAATCGGTCCTTATATATTGAAGCCATATCAAAGTAGGCTTTTTCAATTTTTTCCTTTGAAGCAAGAAGCATTGAATCATTCAGTGGTAAATCAACCAAATAATAATCGCGGGTTTTGTTACTATATATAATTTTTGTTGAATCAGCAGTTTTTTCGCTTTCGGAACTGACATCTTCAAAACTAACAACATTTTTATTTTTTCTGCGCCAATTATCCTCCAATTTGCGATCACCCCATTTTTTCTTAAATTCTTGCATACCCATGCCCATCATACCCGGATTATAAAAGTACCAATTCCCTTCTTGATTGGTATTTTCGTTTCCTTGCTGCTGAAGGTAAACCAAATCTTGCTGCTGCAGTGCTAAAAGCTCTTTTTCCTGTTTTTCAATTTCCAATAGTTGAGCAATAATATTATCAATAACCGCATTCCTTTCACTATCCGATAAACCAGCAATTCGCTGCAAGCTGTCTTCCCGTTCAATAATTACTAAATTTTTAACTAATTCGTTCAAATTCTGGCTCTTATTTTTCACCGAAATATAGTCGGGATATTCGGGCGTTAAAATGGAAACGGCACTATCATAAAATGCTTGGGAATTCCTATAATCAGGTCTATCAAAATATATATCGGCTGCGGCTAAATACGAAAGCGCTTTTTGATTGGGATTTAGAGTGCTCAAATTTGCGGAAAGCAAAAAGTACTTTATGGCAATTTCCGCATCCGATTCATTTAATGCTATATTCCCCAGAGCATAATAGATTTGATCCCGGAAATCGAAGTTCTTATCGTCCTTTAGCATTTTAACGAGCTCTTTTTTCAATGGTTTACTATCCTCTGATGCAGCATTAAAAATACTTGCCCTGTTTATTCGGGCATTAAAGGTCATTTCGTAGTCCGGATTTAAATCAACTACCTTTCCATAAATTTCATAAGCTTTACCCCTTTCTTCAATTTTTTGATAAAGCTGAGCCAGTATATACAAATACCTCACTTTATCCTTTTTATTTTTAGTATTTGCCACTCCAGCAACCATATAAGGTATTGCTGATTCATACTGTTTTTGACGAATTTGAATATCAGCGTGAGTAATTGCCAAAGGACCTACTAATGATTCAGGCAAAGAGATTTTCTCCGTTTCCAATTTAGTTAAAAATTCTATGGCTTTATCGTATTTCCCCATTTCAACATACGTCCGGCCCAGCCATAGATAGGCTTCATATTTAATAGCCGGATCGGCATATTCGCGAACAATATAACTAAAGGTTTCAATTCCGGCATACCAATCGTGCTTGTAGAATTGTGCTTTTCCTATCAATAAATAGGCATCATCAATCCAATGAACAAATTCCTTTTGTTCATAAAACTCCTTGGATGTTTTGTCTTGTTTTGCCCCCTCCTTGCGTTTTGGTTTTACCGTTATGGAATGTTTCCTTACGCATTTTGAGCATTTTTCAATGGTGCGGTTCATGTCGCCAAATGCCTCACGAACCGCATCGTTATTGCTAAATTTGAAAAGAGGTAAAATCAGGGAATAATTGTCCTTATAGCTAGTATTTATTTTTTTAACCCCATCTTTAAATGCTTCTTTCCCATTATAGTAAACATTATAATACGATGTTACATTATGATATGTCCGGGTAACCCCAGTATTTTTCTTGGTTGAACAAGCTCCTGTGAACAAAATTAACGCTATAAGGAAAATAGCCCGTGATTTTTTTATAGTATCTGGTTGCAATAAATTACTTTTTATATCTATTAAACTTCAATTCAGCAAAAATATTTTAATTTATCGAATGTTTTTATGGTTCGTGAAATTTAAAACTACGACATTAGGCAAACTAACAATTTCTGGATTTGGACGTAAAAAATAGCAGTTATAGGAATTGCAACTATTTTATCCATTGTCTTTGTGAATTGGCTACCCTACCATAATCCTTTTAATGTCTTTGGCAATGGCTTCCCAACTGTATTTATTAAAAAATGAGGGCGAAATTATTTCTGTTTCATCCAATTGGGTTATCATTTTGTCAACAAATAAATCCCAATCGTTATCGGGAACAACTTGTAAAAGGTTACCGCAAACAGTTACATCAATGCCAAGAGCTCCAGTGGCTGTAGAAACCACCGGTTTATTATAACCCAATGCTTCAATCACTTTAGTTTTTACGCCACCTCCGCTTAAAATGGGATTTAAAATTACATCGGCACTTTGTGTATATTCATCAATATCATGCACAAAACCGGCATATATTATCTGCTCGTCTTCCAATTTTTTCAGAGAATCAATATACTCATCAGAAAGACCTCCACCACAAATTAATATTTTATATCCCTTCTTTAATTTTTCTTTTAACCGAGGTCTAATTTCACTAATAATAATTTCAAGGGCTGCAATATTCGGCAAGTACTTTAAAACTCCGAAAAACATAAAAACCTTATCATTCAATGATATATTATGACGAGCCCTTACTTCAGCCACCAATTCAGGACTAGCCAACATGGGGCTTTTTTGTGGAACTCCATAAGGGGATACATGGCACTTTTGTGGTGACAGTTTAAAATGATGCATTGCTAACCGATGATCTTCTTCGGAAATAAAAAAAACTCCTTTTGCTTTGGTTAAAGCAAACTTCTCCCATAAGTACAAAAATGGCCACCACCAGTTGCCTAAGCTTTTAAATCGCAAAAACTCAATGTTATGAGCATGAATAAAGAAAGGCACTTTTGTTTTTTTTGAAATAAAATACACCATTAACCCCATATAAGGTTGCTCAAGCAAAATAGCTGAAGGAGCTAGTTGTTTTATCATTTTAAGAATTAGCTTATAATTCCAAAACGACAGGTATTTTTTAACATTGTGTTCAATCAGTGGCAAAAGCTGAAAAGAATGCCCCATTGTTGAGCTATGAGTGTCGGTAATACTAATCACCTCAATTTCTTTACCTAAGGCATCAAGCATACCATAAGTGTGCTTTTGACCACCTGACACCGGTGGGATTAGAGGTGCAGGAACAATGGAAAGTATCGGTTTTTTTGTCATTTAGTTTCCTATTAGAATTCACAGCAACGTTACTTCAATTAAAAAAGCCAGAATATCAAATATAGGGAAATTCTGGCTTTTTTAAAGTAATATTTCGATTTACTGTTTGCTCGTAGGCATCAATAGGCTTTGGTATGTTTCTTTATTTGCAACTACTTCAATAGCTTTTGCTATTACCGGATCATGAATTAAATTTGCCTTTGCCCTTCCTGTCTGATAATAGTAACGGCTAACAATCTCTTCTCGCAATAAATCTATAATTTCTTGTTTAAAAAGTTTCAAATCTTTGTTTTTGTCATGGGCTAATTTACTCCGTAACTGTGCCAATTCAGTAGCTACTTCCGATTCATATTTTTCTTTTTTAATAATTTCTTCCAAATCAGTAATTGCCTGTTCGCTCTCCAACGTATAATCGAATTCTTTATTTGCTAAAAACTTCAAAAAATCCTCATAAATGGCATCATCCAAACTAAATATTTCTACCGCAGGAATGGAATCGTGTTTTTGTTGAAACTCGGTAGCAAAATCAAAAATCAGGTTCTTTGTATAAAGGCTGATTGAAATTTTACTTAGAATTTGCGGTTCCACTTTAATATCAGGCATAACACCGCCGCCGTCATAAACAGAGCGCCCTCCTTTGGTTTTAAATTCTGTTATTAATGAATCGGGTATATGACCTACGCTACCGTCCTCGTTTCGGTGACTATAATCCAATGCCTGAATGCAGCGTCCGCTTGGGATATAGTATTTAGCTGTGGTAAGTTTCAGTTTTGAATTGTAACTCAAATCACGCGTTGTTTGTACCAATCCCTTTCCAAAAGTACGGGTGCCTATTATTACTCCCCTATCAAGGTCTTGAATCACCCCGGAAACAATTTCAGAAGCTGACGCAGAACCACTGTTCACCAAAACAGCAATTGGAATATTCAAATCCAACGCATCGTCTGTAGCATCGTAAGCTCTATTCCATTGCTTTACTTTACCTTTTGTACTTACTATTTCCTGTCCTTTTGGGATAAAAAGATTCGAAACGGCAACGGCCTCCATAAGAAGCCCACCTGGGTTATTTCTCAAATCAAAGACCAAATACTTTAATTGGTTCTTTTTTTGTAATGCCTGAAAAGCTGTTTTTACTTCTTTGCTGCAATTTTCAGTAAAACTTGATAACCGAATATAGCCAATAGAGTCGTTCAGCATTCCTGAATAGGCAATACTGTTAATTTTAATTTTTTCTCTTATCACCACCTTTTCAATCATCTTTGTATTTCCAGGTCTTTCAACGCCAAGTTTTATTTCAGTATTGGGTTCACCTTTCAACAATTCGCTAATATCTTCTGAACCTCTTCCTTTAACTGTTTTTCCATCAATTTCAACAATTTTATCACCCGCTTTCAACCCTGCTTTATATGCCGGAAATCCTTCATACGGTTCAGTAATAATAACAAAATCACCACTTCGCCTTATCAAAGCACCAATTCCGCCATATTGACCGGTAGTCATAAATTTATAATCCTCCATTTGCGATTCTGGTATATAAACCGTGTAGGGATCTAAATCATTTAACATTTTATCGATACTGTTCTTAACTAATTCGGCGGGATCTGTCTCATCAACATAATACAAATTCAGCTCCTTAAACAAGGTGTAATAAATATCGAGGTTCTTTGCAATTTGAAAGTTTTCTTCATCAAAAGTCACAAAACCTACGGCCAAAACTGTCACAGCAGCTAATATCAGCACTTTTACTTTCTTACTTAATCTTCTCATACTTGGAATTGTTTTTATGATAGATGATAATTTCTTATTGGTTGCACATTACGGATGAAAAGTTACATTAATTGGTACAAAAGATCAAAATTCGATTGCTTTTTCCGTCAAACGAATTAAAAGTTGTTTTATTTTAATCTCAAACTCTTTAAAATCGAGTGTTTCAGTTCCTACATAAATAAGCATAAAAGAAAGTTCGATATTTTTTGTGGCGAGTTTATCATATATCGCATTTTTATTCAAACGAAAGCATTCCCGCATCCGTCTCTTAAAAAAATTACGATCTACTGCTGAGCGAAAATTTCTTTTTGATACAGAAAAACCTGCTTTAAGATTAAATGGTTTGTTCTGCTCAGTAACCATCCAAACAAGTTTAAATGGATAAATTCGAAAAGTCCGGTTCTGTAAAAAAAGCGAATCAATGGTCAAATTACTTTTGAGCCTTTCGTGTTTGCGAAAAGTAAATCGCACCGGTTTGTTAGGCTCAATTGTTACCATGGGCATAAAACCGGCACGTTAACGTGCCGGTTCCTTATTTTTTACAATTCTTATTTGCATTCTTAATGAACTGATCCAAGGCCATAGTCATTGATGGAGCTTCGGGTAACGGTGCTTGAATATCCAATCGCAAATTTGCCTCTTTTACAGCTTGGGCTGTAGTGGGTCCAAAAGCAGCAATTTTTATTTCACCCTGACTAAAAGTTGGAAAGTTCTCGAATAGTGATTTGATACCCGACGGGCTGAAAAACACAAGAATATCGTAATTTACATCAATTAAATCCGACATATCACTGGCAACGGTTTGATATAATATAGCGATGGAATACTTTAAATTAATTTTATCCATCCCCGTTGGAATCTCTGTCTTATGCTTATCCGATAAAGGAAGTAGAAAATTTTCTTCCTTATGCTTGTCTAATATCTCAAGTAACTCGTCAAAAGTATTTTTGCCGAAAAATATTTTACGCTTACGGTAAACAATATATTTTTGAAGGTAAAAAGCCGTTGCTTCTGAAATACAAAAATATTTCATGGTGTCAGGAACAGTTATACGCATTTCTTCGCATACTCTAAAGAAATGGTCAACAGCGGTGCGGGCGGTAAAAACAACGGCTGTATGATCCAGTATATTTACTCTATCCTTTCTGAAAACTTTTGCTTCCACCGGTACAACCTGAATAAACGGTCTGAAATCAATCTTCAAATTATGCTTTTCAGCTAAATCAAAATACGGTGATTTCTCTGTTTCTGGCTCTGGTTGAGATACTAGAATCCTCTTAATTTTCAATTTTTTATACTTTTTCGTTATACACCATACCTGCTCGTTGTCCTTTATTACTGTGATACAACCAGTTTATAGACAACCAAAATAGGTAAAATTTCAAGTGCACAAAGGTACAAAATCAAATAGAATATTGAAAGCCTATTTTTAAATCCTATTTGCAATCCCCTAAAAATTCGCAATAAATAAAATAGACCCATCCCAATAAAACCCGCCAAAAACAGCACGGATGCAGCACGGATGCTTATAAAAGGTACTATCGAAATAATTGGTAAAAGAAATAAACCAACCATTCGATTGTATATAAAAACAGTACTGTTGTAATAAGAGAATAGCCCTTTTGTTAAAAAAAAGAAATCAAGTAATTGCAAAAACATGCCTTTTATTAAATAAATAGCCATTACGGCTCCTAAAATTTCAAAAAATAACACAATCCCTTCTAAATAGGGTATTGAGAAATCATTAAAACTAATAAATTGGACTATAAAAAGCGACAAGTTGATAAAAAACAAAATATTAATAAAAACGAATACCCGATTGCGAAGTACGTTAGCTTCGTCTTTGATGCGGCGGGCTGCAAAAAAACTGGTGGCTGCTTGAATAGCAGCATTCACAAACTTTCCAAAACCAAACCGTAACCATCCAAATAATATCAGCGAAACAATAATAACACCAACCATCCAATCAGATGACCCAAACCCTTTTTGGGTATTCTCCCTTTTTGAAAGTTCAATTTTTTTAACCAATGGATCCTCTTTCACTACGAACAAAGAATCATGAGTTATTGATGGTGAAACTACAATCGGTTTCCGTGACAGCTGATCCACTGGTTCAAAAGGCGAAAAATACAACTTATCAAATAACGATTTCTCACGGGGAAAATCAAACTGACGGCTAAAAACATTATATTCAGGATGTACTATGGTATCATTAGCTGAAACCATTGGTACTGTTTTAATGATTGGTATTGCTTTCTTTGTGGCTATTCGAAGCGAATCCAAATCAAAGGATCTTACCGAACCTAATTCGATGGTTTGTCTTTCTACCTTTAATGAACCGTCTAAACTTTGATTGCTGATTATTATCCCTTCCGGCTGGGGAATAGTATCCTTTATTTGAACTATTTTCACATTCTTACTCATTCTTTTTTCTTTGTTTTTTGATTCCTAAAAACCGCCTAAAACCTTATTATAAGTAACAAAGATACAAGGTTTCTTTAAAGGTTAATTTTTTCTTAAATTTTAACCGACCTGTTTTTATACAAGCCTATCTTCAAAGATTATAAAAATAATAAGTTTCGTCCATTTCCATCGATTTTAGTTTAAGCATCTTAAATTTTTTGAATTAATTGTATATTTGGATGCTAATAAAAAAACTTATGCAAGCAATAAAACACATTTTTCTGTCAGCAATAACAATCGGACTAATAAGTTCATGCGTGCCTACCCGGCAATTTCAGGAATTGCAAGTAAAAAACCAAACTACAGTAAGTGAACGCGATTCTTTAAAAAGCACCAACGAAGCGTTGACTGTTCAAAACACCGAAATGGAAGCTGAGTTGGAACAACTTAAAAAGAAATTGGATAATTTGGCAATAGAGAAAAGCAGCATAAAAGATTCAGCCAATTTATACCGAAAACAATTCAAGGTTTTTAAAACCATGTACGACGACTTATCGAATTCGAATACACAATCAGAAAAAGGTCGTGATGAAGAAACCCGTAAGCTTTTAGCTGAATTACAAGTTACAAAAACCGACCTTCAAGTGAAAGAAGATGAGCTCCGGAAATTAGAAACTTCATTGCAAGCAAAAAGCACCGAATTGGAAGAGCGGGATCTTATTTTAGTAGCACTTGATACCGATTTAAACCAGAAGCAAAAGGAACTTGAAGAACAAGGAAAGCGGTTGTTAGAGCTTGAACAGATACTACATAGCAAAGATTCGGCTGTTTTTGCTTTAAAAACAAAAATCACCAATGCATTGCTTGGTTTTGAGAACAAAGGATTAACCATTCAGCAACGGAATGGAAAAGTATATGTAACCATGGATGAAAAGTTACTCTTCAAATCCGGAAAATGGGATGTTGACCCTAAGGGTCAAGATGCATTAAAGCAAATTGCCAAAGTTTTAGAACAAAATAAAGATATAAATATTGTGGTTGAAGGACACACCGATGATGTGCCGATGAAAGGTACTGGAGATATTAAAGATAATTGGGATTTGAGTACTAAACGTGCCACCTCAATTGTAAAGATATTGCTTCAATCGTCGAAAATGGATCCCGGACGCATTACTGCTGCTGGACGCGGACCGTTCCAACCAATTGATAGATCAAAAACACCGGAAGCAAGAGCAAAAAACCGGAGAACAGAAATTATTCTCACTCCTAAATTGGATGAATTGTTTCAAATACTAGAAACCAATTAAAAACACACATTAAGTGCTTAAAATCCCTGAATAAATACTAATTTTTCAGGGATTTTTTGTTTTTAGGCAATTTCTTATTCAGATATTTCAACGTTATGGGTAATTGTATATTCTTGCAGCAAACCATGATAATTATTATATTTGTATATGTCAAAATCTAAAAAATATAAAACTTTCGCTGAACTAAAGGAGTCTATAGTTAGTTCTCCAACATCAGAGAATCGTATCGTTGAAATGATTGCGGATTTAGACGATTTTGTAAAAAAGATTAAACACGCTCAAAAAAATGCTGCTATTAAAGGGACAACCATTCAAACAGGGTAAATGAAAAGTTTAATAGAATGCACTAAACATAATTGCAAAATATTAAACAATCACGATGTCGAATATCTTATTGTTGGAGGAACTGCTGTTGCAGTCCATGGATATGCCAGATTATCATTAGCTTCAGATGGTTCGATTTTAGGAAAACATGATTTAGATTTTTGGTATAATCCAACTTATGAAAATTACTTTAAGTTATTGAAGGCTTTAAAAGATATGGGGTTTGAGAGTGATTTTAATGATGAAATTGATCCTGACCCCAATAAAAGTTTTTTCAAGTACGAATTTGAGGATTATAAACTTGATTTTTTGCCTAATATTATTGGACTCAACAAATTCTATAAATCATACAAGAATAGGTATGTGATAACCCTTGATGGTATTGAAATCTCAATTATATCTTATGATGATTTAATAACTTCTAAAGAGTTTAGTAAACGCGATAAGGATAAGATAGATATTGAAATGTTGAGAAAGAATAAATCTGATTAACAACAACCTACATAGTGGGTATAAAAAATACAGGGATTTGTGGGTTGCAAAAGTTATCGCCAGCCTTTGGATGGATCAAAAGCACCTGAAGCAAGAACAAAAAATCGGAGAACAGAAATTATTCTCACTCCTAAATTGGATGAATTGTTTCAAATACTAGAAACCAATTAAAACCACACATTAAGTGCTAAAATCCCTGAAAAAACACTAATTTTTCAGGGATTTTTTGTTTACAAACCAAGTTTTTAATGTTATGATTAATCCTGAAAAAAGAGCCCGTTTTATTGATGCCTTACAATTCTTAAGAACTATTACTTTACAAAAACTTTGGAATGGGTTTTTGCTCCGATTTAGTTACCTCTTATCTAAAAACACAGGTTATTATATTCACTGGGGCAAACCAGAAAGCTTGAGTATTGAACCAACCAACCTTTGTAATTTAAAATGCCCTGAATGTCCTTCGGGCAATAACACCATGCAACGAGCCCGAATGTTTCTTTCCAAAGAGGCTTATTTTAATACCATTAAGCAAAGTTACAAACACGTAACCTCTTTACAGCTCTATTTTCAAGGTGAACCCTTTCTGCATCCATCAATATTTGATTTTATAAAATTCAGCCATCAACACCAGATATATACTTCCACATCAACCAATGGACAATTTTTAACCCATGAAAATTGCATTAAAATAATAGAATCAGGGTTGCATCGTTTAATTATTTCACTCGACGGAATAACTCAGGACGTTTATGAAAAATATCGGGTTGGTGGTAGCCTCGAAACCGTAATCTCAGGTATTAAAACTCTGGTGGATTTAAAAAGAGAAAAAAGAAGCAATACTCCTTATTTAGTAATTCAGTTTGTTGTTTTCAAAACCAACGAACATCAGATGGAATCAGTAAAAAAGCTTGCTAAAACCTGGCAGGTTGATGCCCTTAAGTTTAAAAGCGCTCAGATTGAAGATTTTGAAAATGGAAGTGATTTGATTCCCAAGAATGAAAAATACAGTAGGTATGCTGAGGATAAAAATGGTGCTTTTTTCTTAAAAAGAAATCCCAGTTTTAAATGCCGAAGGATTTGGAATGGAAGTGTTGTATCAGCTAATAATGAGCTACTACCTTGTTGTTTCGATAAAAATGCTTCTCACTCCTACGGTAATCTCAAGAAAGATTCCCTAAATGACCTGTTCAGAAGTCAAGTAGCTAATAGTATCAGGAAACAAGTTTGGATGAAAAACAGGCAACCCGAAATGTGTAAAAACTGCACGGAAGGTCTCAAGCAAATCTGGTTTTAAACCAGATTACTTGTAAATTCAAAACGCTATAAAAAAAGAGGGTGTCTAAAAAGTCATCGGATGAATACTTTTAACAAAAAGAGTAATTATAAAATATAATAAATCAACTAATTAGAAATTACTCCGATGACTTTGTTATTAATAAATCCAACTTATTGGACAGCCTCTTTTTACACTTTCATTATATCTTCTTCTTTCTTTTTAATTTTCTCATCCACTTTATGGTTAAAGCTATCGGTAAGTTTCTGTACATCATCGGCAGCTTCTCTTTCTAAATCCTCTGAAAGGCCCTCTTTTTTCATGTTCTTAAAATGTTCTAATGCATCTCTCCTAGCGGCACGAATCCCTACTTTAAAATTCTCCCCTTCATGACGCGCTTGCTTTACCAATTCTTTGCGGCGTTCTTCGTTTAAAGCAGGAACATTAATAATAATTACTTCTCCGTTATTCGAAGGATTAAATCCCAAATTGGCATATAAAATAGCCTTTTCAATTGGGTCAATCATTTTCTTTTCCCAGGGTTGAATTTTAATAGTACGTGCATCGGGAGTATTAATATTGGCAACCTGAGTAATAGGAACCATTGAACCATAGTAATCAACATGAAGGCTTTCAAGCATGCGTGGATCTGCTTTACCAGCTCTAATGTGTACCAAGGTTTCCTCCAAATGATCCAGCGTTTTGGTCATTGAATCACGGGTAACATCAATTATCATTTTAATATCTTCAGTCATCGTTAAGTCATTTAAATTTTTAAAGTAAAGATATTTAATTGCTTACTAAAGTTCCAATTTTTTAGCCTAAAATAACCTTTTTCAGATTACCTTTAGTATTCATATCAAAAACTATAATGGGCATGTTGTTTTCTTTGCACATAGTAAATGAAGTTAAGTCCATTACTTTCAGGTTTTTTTTGTAAGCTTCGTCAAAGGTCAAGGTATCATATTTTATAGCTTTCGGGTCTTTTTCAGGATCCGATGTGTAAACTCCGTCAACCCGGGTTCCTTTAAGCATTACTTCGGCTTGCATTTCAATGGCACGTAAGGCTGAAGCAGTATCAGTAGTAAAATATGGATTACCCGTTCCCGCTGAAAAAATTACTACATGACCGTTCTTAAGCAATTCCCGGGTTTTTTGTTTGCTATAAAACGCTGCAACGGGTTCCATTTTAATGGCTGTTAAAACAGTGGAATTGCATCCAATACTTTCTAATGCCGATTGCAAAGCCAAACTATTGATAACCGTTGCAAGCATGCCCATATAATCTCCATTTATCCGATCAAATCCAACTGCGGCGCCACTTAAACCACGAAAAATATTTCCCCCTCCAATAACAACTCCAACTTGGGCTCCTAAGTCCACCACATCCTTAATTTGTTGTGCGTATTCGTTCAAACGGATTGGGTCAATTCCATGCGAATTTTCACCCATTAGCGATTCTCCGCTAAGTTTAAGTAATACTCTTTTATAGTTTAACATACTTTCAAAACATTTTACAGTACCAAGATACTACAATGAAACTAATTATTGGTTAACACAGCACAACATTGCTAAAAATGAGATAGCTATTTTGGTTTTTTATCAAAAAAAAAGAGCCCCGAATTAGGGCTCTTTTAAAATTATATTTTGAATTATGCTTTTAATGCATAACGCTTCATTGCGGTAACCG